>Ga0194119_10000213_pt1 | contig 115784 bp, 112 predicted proteins | sample TA2MahC100mmetaG_FD_148620 | JGI IMG/M metagenome (GOLD analysis project Ga0194119, IMG submission 148620) | Freshwater microbial communities from Lake Tanganyika, Tanzania - TA2015018 Mahale Deep Cast 100m | ecosystem: Environmental > Aquatic > Freshwater > Lake | place: Tanzania: Lake...
AGCCTTCGCCACATCCGCACCGCCAGCCAAATCAAGCTCAACCTGACGTAAAATCTTCAGACAATCCTCATCCGAATAGCGCTTCCGAGCCATCCAAAACACTCCCCTATGACACAACAATAGTGCCTCAACTTTAGGGCACTAAGACATCTTGTCCTCGGCCGAATGGTGCTTGCGCGTCGCGCGGCGAATATCGCGGACCAGCTTTTCGGCTGGTACCCGCGTGGGTGAGGCGGAGGATTTCTGGCTCATCTTCACGCTCCTTGGGGTTACGATGAGCCAGAAATCCTCCGTTACTCAAATCGCCAAGTTGGTCCCATAGGCGCTGACGCCGAACATAGCTACCACCAGAGTGGGAATTGGCTCCCTCAACAGCAGCCAAGCCGGGTCAGGTAATGGGCGCAAACGGCTTTCTCAAAGCCTGTCCAAGCCTGCACAAAACCAGCGCGGGATGGCATGGCGGCGCGATAGGCCGCGCGCAATTCGCGTTGCGCGGCGTCCAGATCAACGCCGACAAGCTTGCCATTTTGGACCACGCTGCGACCAGCCACGATCAACTCCCGCAGATGGGAACGATTGCCGCGCGCGAATAACAGCTCAATCGGGTCAACCGGCATCAGCCCATCCTCATCCAGCGCGGCCCGATCCAGGATCAGAAGATCAGCGGCGGCGCCTTCCGCAAGGCGCCCGCCATTGCCAGCGCCTACAGCGCCCCGTCCATTCTCCAAGGCCACGAGCAGGATTTCGGAAGGCTCAAAAGCGCGATCAAAACCCCAGCCCGCATGCAAGGACCAGAGCAGCCTGATTTCGCGCAGCGCGTCATCATCCTCGTCAAAGGCTTGGCCATCAATGCCCATCGCCACCTTGCAGCAGCGCTTCAGCATTTCGGCCAGTGGCGCAATACCGGAACGCAATGCGAGATTTGACGATGTATTGGTGACGATGGTGCAGCCAGCCTCGGCGATCATATCCAATTCGTCAGGTGTCGCCCAAACGCAATGCGCCAAGGTCAACCGTGGCGATAGCAGACCAATTTCCTTCCAGCGCTTAAGCATCCCCTGCGGGTAGCTGCGATCCGCCCAGGCGCGCTGGTATTTGGTTTCATAAAGATGCGTGGTGATGCGCCGGCCCGTGCGGGCGGAAGCTTCGGCAATCGCTTCCCACAATGCTTCGCTGCACCATTGCGGGCCATTCGGTGCATATTGCACATCAAACATCGGGCTGCCGAGTGCGGCAGCCACGGCATCCACGCGCTCTATTTGTTCCTTGATCGGCATCATTGGTTGGGAAAGGAAGCGTGCTTCAATCTCGGCGCGCACCGCCGCTTCAAGGCTCGCCAACAGCTCATCATGCGCGCCATAGACCAGCGGATTGCAATCGCGCATGCCGATCCCCAACGCGACACGCACGCCAACATCACGCGCAGCGCGGGCCATGACCTCGGTTTCCTTTGCGTAGTCAGTAAGGCCCATGGCGCGCACATGATGGATCATCACCGCGCCCTGACCACCAAGTGCAGCCCGCGCAAGCGGTGCAAGTGTGGCGAGGTAGGGATCGACCGGCGCCATCATGGCGAGCCGATGCAGCCAAGTTTCGAGTGGCTTGCCAAAGGCGCCGACGGAGCTTGACCGCAACGGCCGCGCATGATCATGCGCATTGACCAACGCCGGCATGACAATGATATCCTCAGCTGCACCCGCCGCATCAGTAATGCGCGCAATGCGACCATTTTCAATGCTAAGGCTGAGTCGTGTCTTTCGTCCCTTGGCATCCAGGCCTTCGGCCGCATTGATCAAGCGCATCGCTTTTTCCCAAACCAAAGTATGATTTACGTGGCTGGCTTCGGCAAGGCGCGCTCCGCACGTGGGGGCAGGAAGGAACGGTTGAACACCTCAGACACCTGTGGCGCGCGAGGAAGCTGAAAGGCATCCTGGATTTGCTCAATCCCCTTATGCATGCGTGCATCAGACACATCGCCGGCGCCGAGGCTTTCCGTTTCCGGTGTGAAAATGTGATTCCTATAGGTGAAGATCACGCGCCGTGCCTCGATCTCCGGATTGATGGTGGGTTCCACCCGCGCCATGACGCGTCCGGCTTCGGCAGGATTCGCATTCATCTCCAGCATTGCGCGATTGATCGCGCGCACCAGGCCGGCCACCGCGCGTGGATTTTCGCGCATGAGGCGTTGGGACACCATGACACCATTGGAATAGGCTTTAATGCCATGATCCGCATACATGATGAAGCGATAATCCTTGTCCGGGTCCTGACGCATGCCGAACAGGTTCATGTAGGACGTCACGGTAAACACAAAGCCGCCCTGCACCTGGTCCTGCACCAGCATCATTTCCTGCACATTCGGCGCGATGTTTACCACCTCCACCTTGCTGGCATCAATGCCGTTCAGGCGTGCGAAAAGCGGAAAAAGCCGATGCGTCGCTGAACCGGCAGGGGATGTGAAGCGCTTGCCCTCTAAATCCTTGAGCGTGCGGATGGGGGCGCTGGCCTTGTGTACAATGGCAAGCGGCGATTTATTGTAGATCATATAGACCATGACTGGCGCCTCAGTCGGGCGCGCGGCAGCCTGCTGGATGATGGCGCCCATGTCACCAAATCCGGCATCATAGGCACCACCCATGATGCGCGTGATGGTGGCGGCGGAACCCTCACCCTGATCAATCGTCACATCCAGGCCTTCGGCAGCGAAATAGCCGCGATCACGCGCATGGAAATAACCGGCATGAATGCCCTGATAGCGCCAATCCAGTGTGAAGCGAAGCCGTGTGGGCGCCCCTTGTGCCAACGCGGGCTGGTAGTGTGCAGCCGCACCGAGCGCGCCAGCCGCTAGAACGGATTTCAGGAAATGACGACGCATATTCTGGGTCTCCATGAAAAGGGGGGTGAGCGAAATGCTTTCAACTTGCCGCCAGATCAGTCTTGCGATGCGCCCAGCCAGTGATGCGATATTCAATCAGCGAGAAAATCGCATAAAGCGAAACGCCAAGTCCCGCGAGCACAAAAAGCCCCGCAAACACCAAAGGCACATTGAAAGACGATGACGCGATCATCATCATATTACCGATGCCGCGATTGGACGCGACGGTTTCCGCCACCACAGAACCAACAAAGGCGAGCGCAATCGCCACCTTCAGGGAGGCGAAGAAATACGGCATGGCCCGCGGCAGCGAGACATTCCAGAGAATATCCAGCTTGGATGCCTTGAGCGTCTTCATGACATCTTCAAGCTCTGGCTCAACCGTTGCGATACCGGTCGCGACATTCACCACAACCGGGAAGATGCAAATGATCATAGCAGTCAGGATGGCAGGCACCGTGCCGGCGCCATACCAGAGCACAAAGATCGGCACCACCGCGACCTTGGGGATGGAGGAAAACCCAACCAGCAACGGATAGGCCGTCTCATAGGCAAGGCGCGATGAGCCGATCAGTACACCAATCGCGACACCAATCGCAACGCCAAAGCCGAAGCCGACCAAGGTAGTGTAGAGCGTCTGATAGGTGTGCGGCCAAATTGCCGGCCAGAATTTCACCAGCGCACCGATGATCTGGGTTGGGCGCGGTAGCAGAATATCAGAAATATTCGCTGCCAGGCAGAATAATTCCCAAAAGACGAAAACACCGATGATGAGCGCCGTGGAAGCGGCCTTATCGCAAGCGATATCAAGAATGCGCTGCATCACTTCAGCCCTGCCCTGGCGGATGGTTGACAATGCCGGTGCCACCACGCGCGCCAACAATCATGGCGCGCAAGCGCTGATTGAGCGCCACGAAATCCGGCTGAAAGGTCATTTCAATGGTGCGTGGACGCGGCATATCCACTAGCGAATCATCCAAAATTCGCCCGGGCCGCGCGCTCATCACACAAATCCGATTGGCCAGATAGGCGGCTTCCCGCAAATCATGCGTCACCAACAGCACGGTCAGCTTCTTGGAAAGCCATAAATCTTGCATGATCGCCCAAAGCTCTTCACGCGTGAATTGATCCAGCGCGCCGAAGGGCTCATCCAGCAGCAGCAATTCTGGGTCATGGATCAGGGCGCGGCAGAGATTGGCGCGCTGCATCATCCCGCCCGAAAGCTGCCAAGGATATTTGTCACCAAAGCCGGCAAGCCCAACCTGTGCCAGCAGCGCTTCAACCCGATCGCGGAATTCGCCCTTGCGCTTGGAAGAAAATTCACCGCGGAAGGGCAGCACAATCTTGAGCGGCAGCATCACATTGTCGCGAATATTGAGCCATGGCAGCAGCGTTGGGTTCTGATAGGCCATGCCGATCCGGATCGGCTGGGCGCCAATCTCACGCCCGCCAATGAAGACATGGCCGGATGATGGTTTCAACAATTCACTGACCATTTTCAGGATCGTGGATTTGCCGCAGCCGGAAGGCCCGACCAGAGCGACGAAATCTCCCTCGGAGATCGTCAGATCCGTCGGCTGCAGCGCCTCTACTGCCTTTTCGCCCCGCCCAAAGGTGACCGAGGCTTGCTCAAAGGCGATGAAAGGCCGAGCAATTGTTGCGGCGCTGTTTGAAGCGGCAGACATTGCATTCATGCAGCGGTCCCGGCTAAGGCTTCGAACGGTCCTTGCAAAGCCGCTGCCAATGTCTGATCCGTATTGCGCGGCTTCGCCTGCGGCATGCGCTGGATATTAGTCACTTGCCGGCCCCAGCCGGAGGTTGCTTCAATCAATGACCTATCGCGCTGCACGAAACGGCCGCGGACCAGTGTATGAATAGGGATGCCAGTGACGCTGACACCTTCAAAAGGCGTGATGCGCGCACGGACGGAATGCAGAGTGGCGGCGCGGATGACCTCGGTTCTTTCCATATCCACCACCGCAATATCGGCATGAGCGCCGATTTCAATCCGCCCCTTCATCGGCCAAAGCCCAAAGGATTGGGCAGGATTTTCTGATGAAATCTTCACATAATGCTCAAGGCTTATGCGGCCTTTTGCCACTTCATTAAGCATCAGCGGCATTTGTGTTTCCACACCAGGGAAGCCGCAATCAGCGCGCCAGATGATGTCCTGCTGCTTTTCTTCCGGCGTATGGGGCGCGTGATCGGTCGCGATCATATCCACCACGCCAGTCTGCAGCGCCTCCCATATCGCAAGAGAATCCGAATGCTCCCGCACCGGCGGATTGACGCGAATTATGGATCCAAGCCGCGCGTAATCGCGAGTGTCGAGCAACAGGTAGCAGGGGCAAGTCTCACCGGTGATATCCACGCCGCGTGCCTTGGCTTCCGTCAAGGGCCGCAATTCAATCGCTGAGGAGATGTGCAGCACATGCACGCGCGCCCCGGTCCAGCCGGCCAATTCTGCCGCGCGGGCAACGGCTTCGGCGGCCACAATCGCGGGCCTTGCGGCAATATGCGCCAGCGGGTCATTGCGGCCTGCCGCCATCAGCCTTTCCTGCCGCCAGGCCATGATCGAAGCGGTTTCCGCATGGAGTGAAATGCGCAAGCCCGATGGCGCGATAACTTCAAAACCTTCCAGCATCGCGCCCGTTGAAGGGGACGGCAGATTGCCGAAGGTATTGCCCATAAAGCATTTGAAGGCATTCACGCCGCCGGTGATCAGGCCTTCAAGTTCCCCGATATTGTCTTCCGCCAGCAGCCCATAGATGCCGTAATCAACATGCGCCTTCGAAGCCGCGGCCTGCTTTTCACGCAATTCCTTCACCGAACGTGTTGGCGGATCGGTATTGGGCATTTCGAAAATAGTCGTTGTGCCGCCCATGGCGGCAGCGGCGGAGCCGGTGCGCCAATCCTCCTTATGCGTGTAGCCAGGTTCACGGAAATGCACATGCACATCAATCGCGCCGGGCAGGATATATTTGCTGGCGACATCGATAATCTCGCGCGCGCGGGGCATGGCGTCTGGCGCGCCAATGGCCAGGATCAATCCATCCTTGATGGCGACATCAGCGCGGAAGCGCGCGCGGGAATTCACCACAATGCCGCCGGCGAGAATCAAATCCGCCGTGAAAATCTTATCGTTCATATCATCCTCACAGCATTGCCCAGCCGCCATCTACCGGCAGGTCAACCCCGGTAATTTGCCGGGAAACATCGGAAGCCAGGAACAGGCAGGCATGCGCCACATCCTCATCCGTGGAAACACGGCGCAGCGCATAATCGGCAGCGTGTTTTTCAACCGCCGCCGCTTCACTGATGCCAAGGCGCTTCGCCATCTCCGGCACCACTTTCGTACGAAACCGCGGGCCATCCACCATGCCGGGTGCCACGCAATTCACATTGATGTTGTAGGGTCCGGCTTCCAGCGCGAAGCTTTTGGTGATGCCGCGTAAGCCCCATTTTGATGCGGAATAGGCCATGCGCCCTGCACGGCCACGCATGCCGAAGGTGCCACCCACATTCACAATCTTGCCGCCCTGCTGGGCAATCATGACGGGCAGGCAGGCGCGCATGGTGTTGAAGCAACCGCGCATATTCAGATGGACAATTTCATCAAATTCTTCGTCAGTGGTCTCCCAACCCATCTTGCCGATGGGTCCTGATCCACCTGCGACATTCACCAGAATATCAATCCGTCCGCCAAGGCTTGCACGGGTTTTCTCCATGGCGGCTTCACAGCCAGCGCCCGAGGTGATGTCGCAGGCGATCACAAGTGCCTCCGCTCCAAAGGCGCGGGCCTTGGTCGCGACAGGTTCTATCGCCGCCACGTCTCGGCTAATCAGCGCCAGCCTGCAACCTGCGCGCGCAAAGGCCAGCGTCACGGCCGCACCCATCCCTTTAGCCGGGCCGGTGATAACCGCGACACGCCCCTTCAGATTCAAGTCCATAATGTTTCCCTGTGTTCAGCTCAGCTTGATGATACGTTCGGCCAATGGCGGCAGGAAGGATCGGTTGAAGATCTCGGTCGACGCCGGCGTCCGCGGCAGCGCATCCGCTTCGACGACAATGCTAATGGATTTTGCAAAGCGCGCATCATCAATATCGCCAAGCCCAATGCGCGCAATTTCTGGATGGCTCATTTCATCGCGGAGCGTCGCCATCAGCCGTTCCTTTTCAACCACCTTGTTGATCAGTGGCTCTCGGCGCGCCACGGCATCAATCGCGGCATCAGGATTGGCCAGCGTATCCTTCAAGCCGCGATCAATCGCGCGCAGCAGGCCGCGCAAGGCCGCCGGATTGTCATTCACCAGGCGCCGCGCGACGATGATGGCATTGGAATACAGATCCATGCTGTGATCGCCGTAATTGATGAAGCGGAAATCCTTGTCCGGGTCTATGCCGACCAGCTTTGCCGAAAAGCGGATGGTATTCACAAAGCCAAACACGCCATCCACCTGGCCGCGCTGCAACATCTGTTCGCGCAGATTGGGCTGCATATTGGTGATCTGTACCTTGGCCGCATCAATGCCAGTCATGCGCGCGAAGGCGGGGAAAAGCTTCAGCGCGCCATCATTCGCTGGGCCACCCAGGGTGCGGCCTTCCAGATCCTTGGGCGTGCGAACCGGCCCATCGGCCTTCACGGCGATGGTAAAGGGCGGGCGGTTGAAGGTGGATGAAATGGCCATGGGCGTCGCACCCCCCGCCGGGCCGCGCGCCACAAGCTGGATCAGCGCATTGATGTCGCCGAAGCCAAGATCATAGGAACCTGAAGCCACCGCACCCACCGCAGCGCCCGAGCCGTTGCCCTGATCCATGGTCACGGCCAGGCCGGCTTCGCGGAAATAGCCCCGGTCATCAGCCAGGAAGAACCAGCCCTGCGGCCCTTGGTAGCGCCAATTAAGCACCATCCTGAGGCGCAACAGCGACTGTGCGATGGTGGGGCTGGCCAGCAGGGGCAGCGCGCCAGCGCCCAGCAGCAGGCCGCGGCGAGTGGGGGAAAGGGGCATGGGAACCTCCTCAAGGCAGGGCCAAAGGGCAATTGAAACTGGGATTGGCCGATAAGACAGGATGAGTGTTGCCGTCCTCTGCTGATTTCGTGCATATTCGGTGCGAAAAATGCACCACTCGGGGCTTCCATGCGCCATCTGCGGCTGCTGAACTACATCAATAAGGTCGCCCGCACCGGATCCATCCGGCGCGCGGCGGAACAGCTCAACTTGACCCCCTCCGCGCTCAATCGCCGCATCCAGGATGTGGAAGCAGAGCTTGGCACCGCGATTTTTGAACGCCTGCCGCGCGGCGTGCGGCTGAACGCCGCCGGTGAATTACTGATCCGCCATATCCGCAACCAGATCGCCGATATGGGCCGCGTGCGTTCCCAGATCGAAGACCTGACAGGCTTCCGGCGCGGGACCATTGCCATCGCGTCAAGCCAGGCGCTGGCCTATGATTTTCTGCCATCCCTGATCGCGGCCTATCGCGCGGAATTCCCGCTGGTGGAATTCGATTTACAGGTGCGTGATCATGGCGAAGCGCTGGCGGCGCTGCTGGAATTTGAAGTTGATCTGGCGATGGTGTTTCGCCCGGAACCGATGCGGGATTTTCAGATTATCGCGGCCGCCGAACAGCGGCTGGTCGCGATTATGGCGGAAGATCATCCGCTGGCGGCGAAGCCCATGCTGCGTCTGCGCGAATGTGCGCAATATCCGCTCGCCATGCCAGCACAGCGCTATGGCGGGCGGCAATTGCTGGAAGAAGCCGCCGCGCGCAGTTCCTTCCGCCTGCATCCCGTAGTGCAATCGAATTCCTTTGAGTTTCTCCGCAACTATGTGCGGTATGAAAAGGCGATCACTTTTCAGATCGCGGTTGGCGCACCGGCTTCCATCCGTGAACGCCATGGGCTCGTTGCACGCGCGCTTGACCCGCGCGATATTACGGCAAGCCCCTTGGCAATTGGTCAGCTCAGGGGCCGCGCATTGCCAGTGGCGGCGGCGAAATTTGCCGAACAGATTGGGCGCAGGATGGAACTTGGCGCGCTGACGTCGCCGAAGGTTTAGCACCTGCCTTGCTGCACCGTAGGGTTTTGGACAAGCTTCGATCATTGCCATGAACATATTGTTGGTCTCCGCCCATCCTGCCGAGGATTCCTACAACGCCGCGCTGCATCAGGCGGCGCTGGCCGCGCTCATACGCGCGGGGCATCAGGTTGATCATCTGGATCTTTATGCGGAAGGTTTTGATCCTGTCCTGGGTCGCGCAGAGCGGCTTGGCTATCATGAAGTGCCCACCAATCGGGCGCCGGTGGAAGCCTATGTCAACCGGCTTTTGGCGACTGAAGCGCTCGTCTTTGTCTTTCCTGTCTGGTGCTTTGGCGTACCGGCCATTCTGAAGGGTTTTTTCGACCACGTATTCCTGCCCGGTGTTACCTTCAAACTTGGCGAGGATGGCATAGCGCGCCCCGCGCTCACGCATATCAAACATGTTGTTGGCATCACGAGTTACGGGCCTCCCTGGTGGGTCGCGACCTTCCTGATGGACCATCCACCGAAGCGCCAGATCATGAATTACTTCCGCTTGCTTTCAGGCGGGCGGGCGCGGCGCGCCTAGCTTGCGCTTTACGATATAAACCGCGCGACCGATGCATTTCGCTGCGCGTTTCTGGCAAAGGTAGAGCGCAAAATGGTGCGGCTTGGCTGACGCCTGCGTTACTTCAAACACGCCGCGACATGCGGCAGGAAATGCCGCACGGGCGGTGTCATCAGCCCAGTTACCTTCGCCCCTTCATCAAAACGCCTGAGGCGGACGGCATCTTCCGCATGCTGCAGCGCCCGAAACGTCGCGACTTCATCAGCCGACATCGGCCCGCCTTGCAGCGAAAGGCTAAGCACGGAATCCGCTGACAGCTTGGCGACGTAATCCGCTTCCGTCGCGCACAGATAGCGCTTGGCCGCGACATGCAGCCGCACCGGTTCAGTCACTTCCGGGCCGAACCAATTTTGCAACCAGACCTGGCCCAATTCCTCATGCTTGTCATCCACGCCGTGCGCGGCGGGATTATCGCCCAGATCATGCACCATATGGCCGATATCATGCAGAAGCGCAGCGGCTATCAGCGATGAGGAACACCCCTCACGCTCTGCTTGCCAGGCGGCTTGCAGCGCGTGCTGGCGCTGCGTCACATCATGTAGCCCATAACAGCCATGGCCCTTGCAATCAATCAGATCGGCCAATCCCTGCAAGCGCGGATCGTCAGAATTTGCCATGTTGAATTCTCCCCAGTTATTCATGTTTCCGGTAGCACTTGTTGGGACTTCGGGGAAGCGCCGTCATGGTCGTGTCATCAAGTCTTCGCGATCATGACGGAAAAGCAGAAGACTTATCCAGTCTACGCCGCCTGATTCAAGCCATCCAACGCCCTCCCCTATGACACAACAATAGTGCCTCAACTTTGGGGGGCTAAGACACGGGGCTGGCTGGTCCAACCCTGTGTCCTCTAAGGGTTTAGCAATGTTGGGCTCGATGGCTTCAGTTGGCGCGTCAACTGGACAGACCAGCGCGGGAATGCAGAGATCTTCTTCTGAGAGCGGCAGGCGCTTGGCGGTCCGTTCTAGACGCCGCAACACTACCGGCAGTCGATGACGATCCGCTATCGAGTCGCAGAGCGCATCCGCCAAGTCGGCCCGAATAATCGAGCCGCGAAAGGGTCCTACACCGTCTACCGCGTAGCGGAATGAAGCTGCGCAGCCGCAGCTTGGATGATCAGCGCATAGCCCAGGGATCATCGCTATCCCTGGCGCTTTATTGCCTTGGCTCGCGCGAAACACAGCGCGAAGCGTCCGTCACGCGAGACGGAGATGACGATGCTGACAGAAACTGAGACCCGCTGGATAGTACTCGGTGCCGATGGCCGGCATGTTTCCCTTGGTCGCACCGAGTCAAGCGAAACAGAAGTGAAGACCGCCAGCGACGCCCTTGCCGCGCAGGGGCTTTCCGGATGGATCGCGCGACTACGTGACGACCGCTAGAGTTGGAAAAAGATCAGTGTCAATTGGTTCAACCTAGCGAACCACTATTCGAAACCCATTGCCGCGCCAGAACCCGCTTGCCTCAAGGCTACCGCGGTACGTCGCATTTGCCTTTGCTTCGCTACTGGAAAAACAGCCTCCCCTCAAGACGCGCCGCACCCTGTCAGCCTCCAAATTATTTTCACGATCATCATCACGATAAGGGTAGGTGAAGCTTGGTGCCGCCATGTTCTCTCCCCACAGGGTTGAGCACCACTCCCAAACCATGCCCGCCATATCATAGCAGCCAAAAGGCGAGCGCCCGCGCGGAAATAATCCAACCGTGCAAATATCATTCAGGCCGAGCGACTCTCCATTCACGCGATCACCATCCCATTCGCTGCCCCAGGGGTGGATGAAGTTGTTGGAAGATGTACGCTGATCCCCGCGAGCGGCGCGTTCCCATTCAGGTTCTGTCGGCAAACGAACTGTCATATCTTGCGATATGCGCCCTGCCTTGCGCTAAGCTTCAGTCAACCATGCACAATAGGCGCGCGCATCATGCCACGTCAGGTCAGTTGCGGGCATATTCGCTCGGTCGCTGTCGCGGCCATCTGTGGAAGCCCAATGTCTTCCAGTCGCCGTAGTGAAAGCCGCATAACTGGCATTGGTCACCGGATAGAGTCCAATGTGAAACGGCGCCACTGCCAATGGATAGATAGGGCTTGAATTCGGATGTGAGGCGCAGCCCATCGTGAAGCTGCCACCAGGGATTTCAACAAGCGCTTCCAGATCCCGCGGATCACCGAGTTCAGATAGATGACGCCCGGCTGCGACACGTTCTATGGGTGCCAAGGCGCCAGCGCGGATAATTCGGTGCAATCTATCACGAATCATATTACGTGATTCCAATGAAGCATCATGAGCGCCTGCTGCAACAAGCGCGCCCCGAAGGCCGGCGATACCGGGCAGAAGCAGCAGCCCTTCGATTAAGGGATTGCGCAACTCTGGCATAGTTCGCCATCGGGCTAGCAGGCTTGCGATAGCAGGTGCTGCCTTGTTCTGATCAACCCTAAAAAGCGCAAGGGCCGAAGCAACATCCCTCCGCGATGCATACTCCTTTGCGAGGCGCAGCGGTTCAAGCCAAGAAGGCGCTACCCGTCCATTCTGCGGCGTTGCCGCATGCCAAGCATCAATGATGGCTTCTGTGCTACCGTCCGTGCCGCCAAAGTCTCGCGCTAGAGAAAAAAGGCCAGTGTGACCTGCGGCATCGCCAAGTGCAGCCGTGCCGCCCGCCGCGCCGGCAACGGAAATTGCGCGCTGCCTTTTGACGCTTGGGAGAGGCAGAAACGCGTGGCGTACCATGCCGTCGGGTATGGGCCAGCCAAGCACCTTTTGGCTATCACCAAGCAGCAAAATGCGAAGCGCTGCATACTCTGCGCAAAGCTGCGTCAACCCGGCCGCGAATTCCTGCCAGCCCTCACCAAGGCATTCCACCGCGTCCAATATCAGCAACGGGATTGGCTCATTTTTCTTCAACGCTTCGATAAAGCCAGGTTCCGCCGCTGCAAGTAGCTGCGTAAGGGTCATCCCGCTATTGAGGAGCCTGTAGTAGGGTAGTGTTGATGGTAGCTGCCATGCATGTGGTGCAATATCGCCTTGCGCGTTGCGTGCCGGACTTCCAGCAAGTTGAATTCTACCGAAATGCGGATCGGTCATAAGATCACCGGCAAGATTGAGCGCCAGATGAAGTGCAAAATATGTCTTGCCGGCACCAGGTGGCGCCGTGAGCATCAGGCAGCGTTCTTCTTGAACCATTTCCAACGCCGAGAAATGAAGGGGAATCTCAGGCGCAGTCTTGGGTGCGTTCAGGCTGCGCAACCCTTTGGCGGCCTTATCCTCGTGGGTATAAGCCACAAGGCGCGGCAACGAATCAGCACTGCTGCGCCCTTGCGACGGATGATCGCGATATGTTGCTATCAGCGCCGCAGCGGCTTCCTGATATGGCGAGGAAGGCTCCGGCTTCATCGAAACAGCACAGCAGTAGCCGGATCGTGAAAGCGCTGGATCTCAAGCGCATAGCCGCCGGGATCGCAGAAAAAAAAATGCTCACAATATTTGCCACGCTGCAATTCAGAGAGGCTAGCAACACCGGCAACCTTGAGTTTGGCATGCCAACCCGCAACATCCTCAGCCACGATCGTGAAAAGGGCTGCGCTTTCCGGTTGATGCCTTAAATGACCACGATTTCCATCCACAATGCCAAAATAGGAATGAGGCGCCACACGATAGATGCGCGCCAAGCCCTGATCGAGCACAAGTTCAAATCCCATGATATCTTCATAGAAGCACGCAATGGGCGCTATATCCTCATAATAAAAAAAAGTGATTGCATAATCTATTTTCATCTCTCCGCTCCTCATGCCGGTTTCAGCCGACTAAAATGGTACCCTTGGCATCCAGCGCGGTAGGCGGGGCGTCCAGACGCGCCGCTGCAAGACTAATTGGGTTGACCAAATAGAGCCAGGGCGGATTTTCATTCAGGCGCCGCAAGCAGGCAGCATAGGCGACCTCGCGCTCCGCAGGCGCGACCGAATGGCTGGCCGCAGAAATCAATTTCTGAACCTTGGAATCGTGATATCCTTGCCACCAAATCGCCTGCGATACGCTTGATATTTTATCATCGAGCACACGGAAGGTACTATGCGGCGAGGAATCGAAAATCGCGAGATCGCCAATCTCCTTCCGTCCCACCTGGCGTGCATATTCGGGTCGGTCGAGTTCCGTTTCGATACGCACGTGAAAGCCAACGCGCTGCAATGCTCTGGCGACAAAGTGGCTGATCGCCGGCGCGTGCTCTGGCATATGGGTTGGCGTACGCAATAAAAGATCACGCGATACAGATGAGGTATCAAGCAAGGCGCGTGCACGATCCGGATCATAAGCGATGGGCGCAATAGTGCCAGCCGCCATTCCCAGATGCGCAGGTCCAACAATGGTTGAGGAGACAGCAGCATGCCCGCCGAATATCTCATGCACCAAGGCTTCCTTATCCACCGCAAGATTGGCCGCAAGCCGTGCCTCAGGCGCCGCGAAGGGGCCAGAAAGACAATTCAGATAATACATAACCGAAAGGGTACTGATTTCCGACAGCCACCGAAAACGGCTGTCACCTGCCGGTGGTTGTTCCATATGATCAAGTTGCATCGCCACATCGGCATGGCCTTGCTGCAAACAGTTCCAACGTGCCTCGGCATTCGGCAGACAGTTGATCGTGATGCGCCGCACAAATGCTGCATGGCCATCGCGTGCTTCCAAGACGGCCTGCGCATGTGGTACAAGGTCCGCAAAGCCGTAGGGGCCTGTACCGAGCGTTGCGCGGCCATCGGGCGCGATCCGTGCAATATAAAATTCTGAGAAAATATCCAGGATATCAGCGAAAGGATGCTCACTTTCGACTAGCACAACTGAATCACTTGCGGCGCTGATTCGGGTGCGCGCCAGATAGCGCGCATAAGACCATTTCATCCCAAACATATCAACTGAGGCCAGGATACCCTTGATAAAATCGAGTACATGGCCAGCGCGGCAGCGCACACCATCATGGAAGACGGCATCCGGGCGAAGCTGGAACTGCCAGCGTCGTCCTTCAGCATCATGCGTCCAGGAACAAAACAGGCCGGGAAAGGCATGCCCGCGGTCCCAATTCATGAGAGGTTCGAAGACAAGGCGCTTGATGGTCAAGATGGATGTGTCGTCCGTCACCCGCGTGGGTGGCAGAGCATCAACCTTGGTCATGGCGATCACAAGATCAGACATACGGCGTCTCCGGTGTTATCCAATCATGGGGCGGCTGCGTGGATCCATCCATTCGGCCAAACCGTCGCCAATCAGATTGAACGCCATGACTGTCAGCAGAATGCCTGTCCCTGGTACCAGCGCAACCCAGGGGGCGCTGCGCGCAAAATCGAGATTGATGGAAACATCGGCGCCCCATTCGGCTGCGGGCGGTTGCGCGCCAAGCCCCAAAAATCCAAGGCTTGCGGTTTGCAAAATGGCAGCGCCAAGCGCGAGCGTCGCTTGGACCATCAGTGGCCCGACGGCATTGGCAAAAACATAGCGCAGCAGAATACGTCGTCTTGGCAGCCCCAAGGTTACCGCGGCATCAACATAGGGCTTCACTGAAACACTGACAGCCTGCCCACGCGCCATACGCGCGAATTGCGGCATTAGGGTAATGGCAACGGCAAGCATAGCATTTTCAAGACTAGGCCCGAAGGCAGCGGCCAGGGCAATGGCCAATACCAGCGACGGAAAAGAAAGCATAGCATCAGCCAGGCGCATAATGAACCAATCAAGCCAACCACCGGCAAAGCCGGAAATCATGCCAATGGTCACACCAAATGCAAATGCCAGCGCCACCACACTGCATCCAACAACCAGTGTCACGCGCCCGCCATGCAGCAAGCGGGCAAGCACATCCCGCCCAAGCGAATCTGTCCCGAGCCAGAAATCCGGTCCCGGTGGGGCAAACCGTTTAAGAATATTCAGGCGGGTTGGCGAAACCTCATAAAGAACCGGCCCCACCAAAACGGCAATGAGAATAGAGGCAAGCAACGCAACACCAAAGCCAGCCATTTTGTTGGTACGCAGGAAATGCACCAAGCCGCCCATGCTACGCATCATAACATCCTGCGCCGTACCCGTGGGTCAAGCGCCCCATGGATCAAATCCACGGCAAGGGAGGCCATCACGTAAATCAACGCAAAAACCAGAGTTGTCCCCTGAATGACAGGAAAATCGCGGTTGCGAATGGCTTCAAACATATAGCGGCCAATCCCTGGCCAGGCGAAAATGGTTTCGGTCAGGATCGCGCCACCCAGCATTTCTGCTGACTTAAGACCCAATATCGTTACCGCAGGCAGCAGCGCATTGCGGAGAGCATGAACATAAATTATGCGCGGACGCGTCATGCCCTTGGCGCGCGCAGTACGAACAAAATCCTCGCCCAGCGTCTCCAACATGCTGTTGCGCACATAGCGTCCAAGCGTGGCCGCCAGGAAAGCCGCCAATACCGCGCAAGGCAATACCAGATGCGCCAGGGCACTTTGTAGGCCAGCGCAATCAACGCGCAACATCGCGTCCAATACCGCAAAACCGGTGATGGGCGCTTCCGTCACCAGGGCACTAGAGCGTCCAGAAACCGGCAACCATCCAAGATAGCTTGCGAAGACCAGTTGCAGCAGTAGGGCCAGCAGAAAAGCGGGTATCGAAACGCCAACCAAGGAAACCAAACGAAGCAGATGGTCCAGCGGTCCATTCACCCTTGTGGCGCAGATTACCCCAAGAGGTACGCCCACCACCACCGCAACCAGCATCGCCATGAGCGTGAGTTCAATTGTGGCCGGCAAACGCAATAGGATCTCCGTTAGCACCGGCTCACCGGTTTTGAGCGAAAGTCCAAAATCGCCGCGCGCCAGCGCCGCAACATATTCCAAGAATTGCTGGGGCGCCGGCAGATCAAGCCGTAGCTGGTCGCGCAGCGCCGCGACCTGTTCGCGCGTAGCGCCAGGGCCAAGCAGAACCACGGCCGGATCCCCGGGGATGGCGCGCACCAGCAAAAACACAATAATCAGCACCAATGCCAATACCGGGATCGCCGCGACTATTCTTCCGGCAACAAAGACCATGACTACCCACTTCCTGGCATGAGCCCATGCATTGTGCTTACTGCTTGGAGACCCCCCAATATTCATTGAGCGGCGGTGCGCTATTGATCACCAAGCCACGGATATTGGCGCGCGCAAAGACAATAAGTTTGGGGCTGAAAAGGAAAGCGCCTGGGGCGCGCGCGAGAATCTCTTCCTGCAGCTTGAGGTAAAGGGCCTTGCGTTCTTCCATGGAAACCGTCTGCTGAGCCTTGAGAATTTGCGCGTCAAGCGCATCATCCTTCGGGAAACGGAAAGTCATGGCAGTATCGGCCAGAGAAGACAGGTAACCAATGGTGATATGCGCGTCAGGATCATTGTACCAGGGCTGACGACCATCAAGCGCGATATCGAAATTGCCGCTGGTGTGAAGGGCGCGAAGGGCTGGAAATTCAGTCTGCTGAATCGTCACATTGATCCCGACATCCGCGAGATTGGCCTGCACAAAAGTGGCCACTGCGCCCCAAAGTGCTCCTTGGAAAGTATAGAGCGGCAAGGTAAGTGACCCTGGTCGGATACCGGCTTCGGCGAGCAAGCGCCGCGCAGCGCTGGGTCATATTTCGGCGCAAGATCACGAATTCTGGGGTTGAAGGCCCAGCTATTCGATGTCAGCGGGCCGTAGACGCGGTCAGCCGTATTGCCAAATACGCCCTGCAATAGGCCGTCGTAGTCTATTGCATGTGTGATGGCGCGCCGCACCCGAATATCGGCAATCGGACCGGTCGTCTTGTTATTGTTGAATTCCAATTGCCGGATGATCTGGCTTGGCACCTCGATAATTGTGATATTCCGATTATTCCGCAAAGCCTGAATCGTCTCTGCCGGTATCGCAGCAAGCTGGCCCGCCTGCTGAATAATGTCCACGCCACCATTTTCCAGTTCCAGGCGCCGGGTGGATGCGTTCGGAATGATGCGATAGACTAGCCTATCAAGCTTTGGAGCGCCACGAAAATATTGGGCATTTGCTTCAAGCACAATATTCGTGTCCGCCTGTCGCGAACGGAAGATAAAGGGCCCTGTGCCTACCGGATTGGTCGCGAATTGATCACCAAGCCGTGCAACGGCCGCTGGGCTCACAATGGCAGATTGCGGCTGCGCCAGAATAGACATGAAGGCCGGATAGGGTTCCTTCAGCACAATCCGGACAAGCCGTGGCGCAACCACCGTAATCTCATTGATCAGATTGAAGGACGCCTGGGCAAAGGGATTCATCGCCCTAGTACGTTCAAGAGAAAACTTTACGGCCGCAGCATCCAGCGCTGTCCCATCATGAAACAGGAGGCCCTCTCGCAATTCGAATTCGAAACTCCGCCCATCCGGTGAAATGGTCCAGCTTCTTGCGAGCCGGCCCTCAAGGATATTGAATTCCGGCGGCGTCCAAGCAACCAGCGTATCAAAGACATTGAGGATTATTTCGCTGCCAATGGGTTCCGCACGATTCGTGCCTGGTTCAAGGCCAACAGCATCGGAAGGAACGGCCACAACAAGAGTGCGCGCAGGATTTGCGGCCTGCGCGAAAGCCTTGACGCTGACGAAGGGCAGTACAATGGCAGGTGCAAGGCTTCGACGCGTAATGGACATGAGGGGACTCCTGAAATGATGCCTCTGACGGCAGGCTTTCCCATATCTTGAGGCAATAACAAGCATCAGCGCAAGACCGCAGTTTAAGCTTCAGCCGGGATCGGCACCCATTGCAACGGGGCGCCCCGGTTCACCCACCCAGGCGGACCAGGAGCCGACATACATCGACGCATCAATACCAATTGTAGCCAGGGCAAGGACCGTAACGGCCGCTGACATGCCCGCGCCGCAATATACGCCTACCTGACAAGAACCGTCTGCGCCGAGTGCGCGATACATCTCTCGCAGCGTCGCGTTGTCGGTGAAGGGGCCGGGGTCTGTGAGGTTGTCATGGGCAGGCGCGCTGCGCGCACCCGGAATATGGCCACGTGGCGTTTCGTTCGCTTGGACAGGGCCGCCGATATAGTTCGGGCGAATTCTTGCATCCAGCAGGACGCCAGCGCGCGCTAAGCGTTCGGCAGCCGCGGCATCCAATTCCGGCAGATTCCCGGCTGAAAGCGTGATGGTACTCGGCGGTGGAAGGCCCGGCGCATATGCCAGGGGCATGCCGGCAGCCTGCCAGGCAGGTAACCCACCATCAAGCACGCGTACTTCGGCAAGCCCGGCCCAACGGAGCACCCACCAGGCGCGCGCCGCTGTCATGTTGCGGTCATCATCATAGACAATCACGGTCCGGTCGTGCCGCAGGCCCCAACGCCGCGCACAAGCCTGAAGCGCGTTGAGATCCGGCAGCGGTCTTTGTCCACCCTCACGCGAAGGCGGTCCGGCGAATTCGGTGTAAACTTCGGCATCCACAGCACCCGGAACGCGCCGGACCCGCTCGGAAACGCGGCCGGTGTAGGGATTGACCGATTGCATGGCGAGGATGGAGGGGGGACTATCCTCTTCCATCATGCCCCAAAGCTGCGCTGGCGTAACAAGGTAGCGATCGCGCCGTTCGTCGCTCATGGGCTCCCCCCTGCTTAGACAGAAGGGGATATAGACACTGTGCCGTGTCGCCGACAAGATCAGGCCGATTACCTTTCGCGGAGTAGTTGCTTGAGTGTTCTTAAGGTTACTGGCCTGACGACTGAACTACCCGCCGAAGGGCGGTGGCTTGGTGTGTTAAAAGATGTCAGCTTCAACATTGGCGCGCGCGAAACGCTGGCGCTTGTGGGTGAGTCCGGTTCCGGGAAAAGCATGATGGCGCTTTCCATCATGCGCCTGCTGCCACCCTTGGCGCGCATTTCAGGACGCATCCGCCTGGCTGGCCGTGATCTGCTGGATCTGCCAGAGACCGAGATGGAACGCCTGCGCGGTCGCGATATGGCGATGATCTTCCAGGAACCGATGAGCAGCCTCAACCCCGTCGTGACCATCGGCGTGCAGATTGGCGAAACCTTGAGGCGTCATCATGGCCTTTCATCCCGGGCCGCGCAAGCTGAGGCGCTGCGGCTGCTTGAGCGTGTACGCATTCCTGCCGCGCGCAGCCGGCTTGGTGAATATCCGCATCAGCTTTCTGGTGGAATGCTACAGCGGATCATGATTGCGATTGCACTTGCGGGGAAACCGAAGTTGCTGATTGCCGATGAGCCAACCACTGCGTTGGACGTCACCATCCAGGCACAGATCCTGCGGCTAATCCGAGAATTGCAGGATCAGGATGGCATGGCAGTGCTGTTTATCACGCACGACATGGGCGTAGTTGCCGAAATTGCAGATCGCATGGTGGTCATGCGCCATGCGCACCTGGTTGAAACAGGCGATGCCACCCATGTTTTCGCCCAACCGCGAGAACCTTATACGCGCGCCCTACTCGCCGCCGTGCCGCAACTTGGATCAATGCAAGGTCAGCATAAGCCAGCGCCTTTTCCGCTTGTGGATACAGACACTGGGGAAACAATCCTATCTGGATTTCCTGATGCAGGGCTGGAAATGTCAGGACGCAAAATTCTGGAAGTGAAATCCCTGGTCACGCGTTTTGACCAGCGCGGCGGCCTGCTTCGTCGGGTTGTGGCGCGTGTCCACGCGGTTGAGGACGTGTCCTTCGATTTACGCGCTGGCGAGACATTGGCCCTGGTTGGAGAATCTGGTTGTGGGAAATCCACCATCGGTCGATCCATTCTGCGCATGGTCACGCCAAAAAGCGGTTCGATCATGGTGGACGGAACTGACGTGCTTACACTTTCAGGAGAGCCACTGCGCCGGTACCGGCAGAAAATGCAAATGATCTTCCAGGATCCGATATCGAGCCTCAATCCAAGGCTTCGCGTCGAAGATATACTGACCGAACCCCTGCGCGCCCATGGAATGGCAGGTGCCGATGCGGCGCGCGATATTGCCCGTGATTTACTTCATCGTGTTGGCCTTGATGCGCATATGCTGGACCGTTTCCCGCATCAATTTTCGGGAGGCCAGAAGCAGCGTCTTTGTATTGCGAGGGTACTGGCACTCAATCCGGCGCTGATCATCGCGGATGAGGCAGTCTCTGCGCTTGATGTTTCCATCAAGGCGCAAATCGTCAATCTAATGCTTGAATTGCAGGCGTCGCTCGGTATCGCCTTTCTGTTCATTTCCCATGATATGTCGGTAGTTGAGCGGATCGCGCACCGCGTTGCGGTCATGCGGCTTGGAGAGATTGTGGAAATCGGCCCGCGTGAAGCTGTTTTTGGGCAGCCGAGCCATTCCTATACGCAACGCTTGCTTGCTGCCGTACCAGCGGCTGATCCTGCACGGCGATCACGAAGCTGGATTACCGATGACAGTGAATTGCCAAGCCCGATACGTTCGCCTGATTTCATACCGCCCATTCGTCACTATACGGAAGTCATGAGCGGCCATTATGTCATGGCCGAGTAAGTGCCCTGATATACGCGTTGCAGGAGAACCGATGATGAAGAATTATAACTTCGATACACTCATTGATCGGCGCGCTGTACCGGATTGCCGCAAATGGAATCGCTATCCGGCAGATACGCTACCCATGTGGGTTGCGGATATGGATTTTGCCGTGGCCGAGCCTATCCAGATCGCGTTACGCGCCCGGCTGCAGCATCCCGTATTTGGCTATACCGGCCCGCCTGCTTCCCTGATTGAAACCATTCTTGAAATGCTTGAAACGCGCCATGGCTGGAAGGTTGCGCCAGAAGCCATCGTAATGCTGCCAGGCGTGGAGCCAGGTTTCAATATGGCGCTGCGTGGGCTTCTTTCCCCTGGCGATGCTGTGCTGGTGCAAACGCCGATCTATGCGCCTATCAGGGCTGCGCCACTGCATTGGGGGCTGCGTCGCATCGAAGTTCCGTTACAGCCAATACCATCAGGTTCAGCGGCTGATCTTCACGCTTTGGAGGAGGCATTTGGTGAAACAGAAACCAAGGCCTTTTTGCTATGTAATCCGCATAATCCCACAGGCAAAGTCTATGATGCGGCCGAACTTACCAGCATCGCCGCCGCCTGCCTGAGCCATGATGTCCTCATCATCTCAGATGAAATTCACGGCGATCTTGTTTATGAAGGTGCCCGCCATCGCCCCATTGCCTCGCTAGCACCCGAAATCGCGGATAATTGCATTACTTTGATGTCAGCGAGCAAGACCTTTAATATCGCAGGTCTCAAGGCGGCTTTTGCTATCATTCCAAATGCATCGCTGCGCCAAGCCTTTGTTGCTGCGCGGGCGGGTATGGTCGATAGCGTCAATCTTATGGGATTCGTGGCAACGGAAACGGCGTTGCGTGAGTGCGACGCTTGGCGCCGGGCGGTCGTGGCTTATCTACAGGCAAATCGCGATTTCTTGGTCCGGGAGATCGCCAAGCGCTTTCCAAAAATTGGCTTTCATCCCCCTCAGGCGTCCTTCCTGGCATGGCTCGATTTCCGTGACCTTTCTCTCCAGAAGGAACCAGCGCAATTCCTGCTTGAAGACGCGCGTGTCGCCGCTTCAGGCGGTGAGGAGTTTGGCGCGCTCGGGGCTGGCCATGTTCGCCTGAATTTTGGCTGCCGCCGAGCCACGCTTGTTGCGGCACTTGATCGATTGGAACAAGCGCTCAGTCAGCGATCGTGAAACAATTATCTCTTCAATCAGCCGCAGTAATACCCAAGCGCCGAATGATCCCACCAAAACGTTCCCTTTGGCCCGCCATGAATTGCGCAAACTCCGCGCCGATAATCGGCAAGGGCTCGGCGTTCAGGGTCGTAAGCGTTTCACTCATGGCCGGATTTTGTGTGATGTCTCGCAAGATAGCGCCGAGGCGATCAATAATTGGCTGCGCTGTACCGCGCGGCGCCGTCACACCGAACCAGGAGGAGATTTCAAAATCTGGTACGCCGGCTTCGATCATGGTGGGTAGTTCTGGCGCAAAGCGCGAACGCTCCCGCGTTGTTACCGCAAGTGCGCGAACGCCGCCGGCATGGACATGCGGCAAAATCTGTGGCGTATTGTCAAAAGCGATGTGAACGCGCCCGGCCAGAAGATCCTGTAACATCAACGCGCCACCGCGATAGGGAACATGCACAATGTCAATACCGGCTATCATCTTGAACAGTTCACCTGCAAGGTGAATGGAGCCCCCCGCCCCGGCCGACCCGAAATTAAGGCGCCCAGGATTGGCGCGGCAATAGGCGATTAGGTCGGAGATATTATTGGCCGGTACAGAAGGGTGCACCACCGCAATGCTGCCCACCTGTGCAAAAGCGCCGATTGCAGCAACATCCGAAACGCCATCATAACCCGGATTGGGGAATAGTAATGGCCCGGTGATGTGGGTTGAAGGCGTTGTGAACGATATCGTATATCCATCAGGTCCGGCGGCGAGCGCCTGCCTGGTGCCCGCTGTACCACCTGCTCCACCGCGATTATCCACAATCACCGGCTGACCCAGGGCATTGGCAAAGCCTTCTGCCACCATACGCCCCATACGGTCAGAAAGCCCGCCAGCCGGAAAGGCGATGATAAAGCGAAGTGGGCGATTAGGCCAGCCAGCTTGCGCAAACGCAGGGGCTGCGCAAAGGCTCAGATAACTCAGCCCGAACATACGACGCGTCAGCACGCGGACCTCCTCTGTTTCATTGTTCATTCGGTGATAGACGATTTTTCTTCCATGATATCATTGAGTGTAAGCTCAAGATCGCTGTCAAGCTTGGTCTATCGTTGTCGGGGGAAAGATGCAACGTTAGAGGGCCAAATGGCAGCACCATTCGGCCCTCGCTTTGCCTTATCGGCTGCAAGTGCGTTCGCGACGCTCGCGTCACGCGACGTGCCGCTGGTTAGCGGGAGGAACCTGGTTGTATAACGGAGTCGCGGCGGTGTGCCGTCATCGTCCCTGCGAAGCCAGATGCCGCACTGCGTCCGCTAGCGGAATGACATCTGCAAACTGTCGGTCCATGTCGAAAAGCGCAATGGCATGAGAGATCGGCACGCGGTCGAACACGGCCTCCTGCACAACTGCGACACGGAAGTTCCACGAGGACGCATCGAAGACGCTCGCTTGTACGCAGGTGCTGGTCGCGCCGCCGGCAACCAGCAGCGTGTCGATCCCGCGCTCGACGATGTAGCCGAGCAGCGGCGTGCCGTGGAAGGCGCTCGGCTTCTTCTTGACGAAGACGATGTCGTTCGGGCCGGGATGCAGCCCTTCCGCCAGCTCCGCACCGCGCGTGCCGGCCAGGCACCAATGCGGGCTCTGCAGCAGGTCGCGCTTGCGGCCATAGACGCCGATATCGGCGCCCGACGGATCCAGTTCGAAGCGCGTGAAGAAGCAGGGCATGCCGACCGCCTGCGCGGCGCCGACGAGGCTGGCGATCGCCCCCAACGCGGCCCGGCCGACATCGCCGCATGATGATGGCCAAGCAGCATCGTTGCCAGGCTCCCCGACCATGTAGCGCTGCGCATCGATCACCAGGACGCCGCATTTGCGCCCGAAGCCCATCCGCCTGCCAAAGCGGCCATTTGCCAGGATCGCACGGTCCTCATCGGTAAGGAATCGGTCCCAGATCTGCATCGTCGGCTCCGGTGCTTTGCGCGGGATGGTCGGTTCCAGGGGCGTTGACGCCTGGCGGAGGCGAAGGCTAACGTCGTAACAAGAACCAAACAACAGCGTTCCGCGCGGTCCTCCGCGCCCCGGAGGATTATGGCGTCCGAGCTTCCCTTCGCCGCCGGTCTGAAGCGCAAATCCTTCGATCCGACGGCGCGCGGCATGCTTGACGGCGTGCGTGTAATAGATCTTTCGCGCCTTGTCGCCGGGAACCTGCTGACGCTTACGCTATCCGACCACGGCGCGGAGGTGGTGAAGATCGAGCCCCCCGCGGGCGATAGCCTACGTGCCTGGAAGGTCAAGGGCGTCGAGACAGCCTGGAAGACTTGGTGCCGCAACAAGCGCAGTGTCTGCCTCGACCTGCGCAACCCGGAGGCCGTCGCCGTGGTCCGGAGGCTGGCGCTGGACGCGGCGATCTTCGTCGAGAGCTTCCGACCCGGCGTGCTGGAAGAGATGGGGCTCTCACCCGCATCGCTGCTGGAGGCCAATCCGCGGCTGGTCATCGTGCGGGTCTCAGGCTGGGGGCAGGATGGGCCGTATCGGCACAAGCCCGGCTTCGGCACGCTGGTCGAGGGCTATTCCGGCTTCGCCTCCATCAACGGCTTCGCGGACCGCGAGCCGGTGCTGCCACCGATGTTCATGGCGGATGCCTATGCTGGCCTCTACGGCTCCACCGCGACGATGATGGCGCTGCGCCATGCGGAAGCGACGGGCGAGGGCCAAGTGATCGACCTATCCCTATTCGAGCCGATCTTCGCCATCCTTGAGCCGCAGATGGCCAACTACGCCGTAACCGGCGCGCCGAAGCCGCGAACCGGCAGCCGATCCACCAACACGGCCCCGCGCAACGCCTACCGTACGAAGGACGATAAATGGGTGGGCCTGTCCTCGTCGACCCAATCAGTGTTCGAGCGCCTGATGCGCTCCATTGGGCAGGAGGCGCTGCTGGCCGATCCGCGCTTCGCCACCAACAGCGACAGGCTTCGCCACATCGAGGCGATCGACGGGGTGATCCGCGACGCCGTGGCGACCATGACACTGGCCGAGGCGCTGGCGCAGTTCGACCGCGACGGCGTGACGATCGGCCCCATTCTCGACGTTAGCGACTTGGCGACGGATTTCTATGTGCGCGAGCGCGAGGCCTTGATTGCTGTCCCGGACGCGGAGATGCCGGGCGGCCTGCTGCCGATGCATGGGCAGGTGCCGCGGCTGTCGCGCACGCCCGGCGCGCTACGCTGCCCCGCCCCGCGCCTGGGCGAGGATACGCGCGACGTCCTGGCCGGCGCGTTGGGCGCCACTGAAACGGAGCGCCTGATCACCCAGGGCGTCGCCATTGGAGTCAAGGAATGACCAAGCCTCGGCGCCCCTGGCGCGCCATGCTTTATGTCCCGGCTAATGTCCCCCGCTTCGTCGAGAAGGCGCCGAAGGCCGGTGCGGACGCCGTGGTACTCGACCTCGAGGACAGCGTCCCTCATGACCGCAAGCTGGAAGCGCGCGCAGGTCTTGCTGAGGCTATCGCCATCGCCGGCTCCGGCGGCGCTGATGTGCTGGTGCGTGTCAATCGTCCGATGCGGCTCGCGGTGGGTGACATCGAGGCCGCAGGCCGCGGTGGCGCACAGGGGATCCTGCTCACCAAGGTGCTCGGGCCCGACCATGTCCGGTTGGCCGCCGAGATCCTCGCCGAGACGGAGCGCAACCCGATGGCGATCGTGCCAATGATCGAGACCGCGGCGGCGGTGCATCAGATGGAAGCGATCGCTGCGGCGCAACCGCGTGTGGCGGGGCTGCTGGTCGGTGCCGAGGACCTGGCGCTTGAATGCGGTGCGGCCGCCGACGACGACTTGATCGTCATGGCCAAGCGGCGTGCTGTGCTGGCCTGCGTGGCCGCTGGCATTTCCCCCTTCGGCACGCTCGGCACGGTGGCGGATTACCGCGACCCGGATGCAGTCCGCGCCCTGGCGCTGCGCTCGCGCCGCTCGGGCTTCGTTGGGGCGACCTGCATCCACCCTGCGCTCGTGGCGGTGCTGCGGGAGGCTTTTTCGCCCACACCGGCGGAGCTCGACCTCGCGCGTCGGCAACTGGCCGCGGCGGCGGAAGCGGCCAAGGAGGGGCGGGGCTCCTTCACCGTGGATGGGCTGATGGTGGATGAGCCGATCCTGATCCGCGCGCGGCGCCTGCTGGCTGCCGCAGGAGAGGACGTGGCCGGTGGGTGACGTGCCGGCATCCGATCTCGCCGCATTGGTCGCGACCTCCGCCGAAGCGCTGCATGGCATCCGCTCGCGCACGGATCCGGAGCGCATCGCGGCGGAGCTCAACCGGCTGAACCGCGCGGTGCGCGACCTGGCCCGCGACGCCATTGGTCCCTTCGACCATCCGGGCGACTTCGCCACCGCCATGCTGCGCAACGCCGACCCGACCAATGGCTGACGTAGCGGACATACTGGACCTGCCGCTGGCGCGGGCGGCGGAGCGGGTCCGCGCGGGAGATGTCACCTCCGTACAGCTGACCGAGGCCGCTATCGCGCGTGCGGAGGCGACGCAGCGGCTCGGCAACGCTTTTGTCGAGATCTTCGCCGATCGCGCGCTGGCGCAAGCGGAGATGCTGGATCGCGACCTGCGGCGCGGCCGGTGCTACGGCTCGCTGCACGGCGTCCCACTGGCCCATAAGGATTGCCTGGAGCGCATCGGCAAGCCGATGCGCGTCGGCTCCGTTGTGACAGATGATCTGCTCGGTACGGCGAGTGCCACGGTCCTCACTCGCCTGGCGGCGGCGGGGGCGGTGGACCTCGGGCGGCTGCACCTGAACGAGATGGTGGCCGGCCCGACGGGGCAGAACCCGCATCTCGGCGATTGCCGCAATGCCTGGGATCCGGCGCGCATCTCCGGCGGGTCGTCCAGCGGCTCGGCTGTCGCCGTAGCGAACGGGGCGGTGTTCGGCGCGCTGGGCTCCGACACCGGCGGCTCCACGCGCCTGCCGGCGGCGATGAACGGATTGTTCGGACTGAAGGGCAGCTATGGGCGCGTGAGCCGCGCAGGCTGCTTCCCGCGCGCCTTCTCGCTCGATTGCGTCGGACCGATGGCGCGCACCGCTGAAGATTGCGCGCTGCTGCTCGGCGCCATCGCCGGGCCTGATCCGCGCGACCCGAGCACGCTCAACGCACCCGTCCCCGACTATGTCGCGCGCCTCGCCGATGCCGCGGATGGCTCTCGCCTGGCGGTGCTGGCCGATGCGGGCGATCAGCATCCCGACATCGCCGTGGCGCTCGACCGCGTGCTGCGCGTTGCGGCCGATATCTTCGGCCCGGTGCAGCGCCGTGCCTTTCTGGCGCTCGCCACCTGCTACGCCATGGGCGATGTCATTTCGAAGGTGGAAGCGGCGACGCTGCACGGCGCCTGGATGGCTGAGCGCGGGGAGCATTACTCCCAGGCGGTGTTCAGCCGCACGGAGCCTGGCCTGCACATCCCGGCGCCCCGATACCTGGAAGCGCTGCTACTGCGCGCGAAGGTGCTGCAGCGCTTCCTGGATGAGACCATGCAGGGCTGCGACGTGCTGATCTGTCCGACCATGCCGGTCCCGACACCGACCCGCGTCGAAGCCGACATGGAACAGGGCGAGCGCGTCTTCCCGGTGGTCGCCGCACTCACACGGCTGACGCGGCCCTTCAGCTATCTCGGCGTGCCGGTGCTGACGATGCCAGCCGGGCTCGACGGTAACGGCATGCCGATCGGCCTGCAGTTGATCGGGCGCCCGCTTGGCGAAGCGCGGCTGCTGGCGCTGGCGCATCGCCTGACGCCGCTGATCGGCTGGTCCTACTCGCCCAACCAGACCGCCTTGGCGCGTGCCGGCGCGGGCATGTCGTAGCCCTTTTGGGCAGAGCAACGGGAGGAGGCCTTCATGACAAAGACACGCAGGACCATTCTGGTAGCCACGGCGGTTGCATCAGCCGCGCTCGCCTTCGGGGGTGAGGCTGCGGCGCAGGCCAGCTGGCCCGCGCGCCCCGTGCGCCTCATCGTTCCCTTTCCCCCGGGCGGCAGCAATGACGTGCTCGCGCGGGCGCTCGCGGAGCGTCTGTCGCCGCGGCTCGGCCAGCCGGTGGTAATCGAAAACCGGGGCGGTGCAGGCGGTGCGATCGGCGCCGATGCTGTCGCGAAAAGCGCGCCGGATGGCTACACGCTGATGTTCATCTCCAGCTCACTCACCACCAATGCGGCGACCCAACCGCTGCCCTACAACCCGACGACTGATTTCACCGCCGTGGCGCATGTGGCAAGCGCACCGATGATCGTCGCGGTCGGCGTCGATTTCGAGGCACGGACGCTGCAGGACCTGCTGCGCATCGCGCGCGCGCAGCCGAACCGGCTGCGTTTCGGCGGTGCCGGCCCGGGCGACACAAGCTTCTTTGCCGGCGAATTGCTGAAGCAGGCGGCCGATATCCAGATGGAAGCGGTGGCTTATCGCGGCATCGTGGACGCACAGACCGATGTTGCGGCCGGGCGGATTGAGCTGGTCGTGACGACGCTGGCCTCCGCCCGATCGTTGATCGATGCCGGGCGCATGCGTGTGCTGGCCGTGGCCGCGGAGCAGCGGGATCCCGCGCTGGCTGATGTGCCAACTGCGCGGGAAGCGGGGCTCGACTACTCCACCGGCGTCTGGTTCGGCCTGTTCGGCCCAGCCACGATGCCCGCGGCGGTAGTCGCGCGGCTGAATCGCGAGGTGAACGAGGTCCTCCGCGACCCAAGCTACCAGGAGTTCCTGGGCCGTGTCGGCGCCGCTGCCGCGCCGCTGACGCCGGAGGATTTTCAGGCCAAGCTGCGCTCGGAAGTCCAGCGGTGGAGCGAGATCGCACGCCGCGCTGGCGTCGCGATCCGCTGACATCATTACGGCCTCATTCATGGCCGCCGAACAGCGTCCAAAGCAGTGGCAATAGCTGTCCGGCGTCAGCGCTTATGGCTGGACTGACATCCCCCACGCGCGAAGCAGCGCGACGCCTTGGCGTCAGCGACACGACCATGCACAAGGCCGAACGCACCGGTCGCATCACGCGAGAGCCCGATGGCCAATGGGACATCGCCAAGCTGCGCCTATACCTATCATGAATGAATGAAAATTACGTCTCTATGCGCCACCTTAGTCCTGGCGAAGGCGCCCCGTCCTTTCGATATCCACTTCACCCATCGCGTTCAGCACCACGCCGTAGTCACGTTCAGCCGTGGCGCGTGAAATCAGCCCATCCAGCAAATCGTCTTGTACCGCCTTGGGCGGGCGCCTAAAGCGATCACCATAACCACCACCGGCAGGGCCTTCGCAGATGAAGGCATCGCCTTTCCTTGTTGACATATGGGGCACCTTGGAAGGCAGCGCGATGCTCTCCCCTGTATCGGCACGGCGCAAGGTGAGGCGCGCGGTGGTGCCATCTCGCCCACCAAACAAGCCCCAGGGTTTGAAGTTATGCCCCTCGCCTTCAACACTAGCGCCGCCGTCACTCAACAAGCGAAATTCACGCACGCTGCCAAGGCCGCCGCGCCACTGGCCTGCCCCGGCCGTATCTTCGCGCAACTCATAGCGTTCCACGCGCAAGGGCAAATGACTCTCGATATCCTCGATCGGATTGTTGCGTGTATTGGCATAAAGCGTATCAACGGCATCCATGCCATCTGCACCCAGCCGACCACCATAGCTGCCTTCAAAAATTTCCATATGCACCCAATGGGCATTTCCCTCGATACCGGAAAAGGCGATGACCTTGAGGTTACCGATACCGGCACACACCTGATCAGGCACCGCCTGCGCCAAGGCGCGCATCACCGTATCGGCCACCTGATTGCCTGGACAAAAACGTGCAATGGTCGGTGCGGGAAATTCCGGGTTAGCAAGGCAGCCTTTTGGCGCGATGATGTCAATCGGCCGTGTCAGACCCTCATTCACCGGAATATGGCCATGCACGGCGGTATCCAACAGCACTGAGCGCACCGTGAGCCAAATCGCGACATCCACCGTACCGGTGAAGGGCATATTGATGGGACGATCCTTCACCTGTGGCGCGGTGCCCGTCAGGTCCACAATCAGACGATCACCCTGTTTTGTGACTGTGGCCACAATCGGGAGGTCGCGCTTGGCCGGGTCAGGGCTATCGGCATAGCCATCAATGAAGGTCTTAGCGCGCCAAGACCCTTCGGGCAAGCGCTGGATGGCCTGGCGCATAAGGCGTTCCGCGTGATCCATCAGCGATTGGCAGGCAGCACGGAAGGTTGGAAGTCCATAATGCGCAATCAGCGCTTCCATACGCTCCGCACCAATACGGCTTGCGGCCACCTGCGCTTCCATATCGCCCACCACAAGATCGGATGCGCGTATATTGTCGCGCAGGATTTGCCAGACTGCATCATTGCGCTGGCCGCGATCATAGACCTTGATGGCCTTGAATTGCAGACCTTCAGCATAGGCATCAATCGCATCCACAATGCCGCAAGACCCTGGTGTCAGAGCGCCAATATCCAAATGATGCGCGGTAGTGCAGGAAAACCCGACCAATTCCCATTCATGGAATACCGGTACAATGAAAGCGACATCCGGCCCGTGGGAGGCGCCACCATAGGGATCATTATGCATGATCACATCGCCAGGCCGCACCATATCACCGCGTGCCTGAAGCGTTTTCAGGATATGCTTCACGTAGCCTGGAATGGGGCCAGATTGCAGCGGCGTGGATTGCGCGGATTCGGCCAAACCCCTGCCCTGTTCATCCACCAGCGCTGCGCCAAAATCCTCACTTTCACGAATGATGGAAGAATAGGACATGCGCATCAGCTTATAGCCGATTTCAACAGCAATGTTTTCAAGCGCGCCCTGAATGACGCTGGCGGTGACGGGGTCTACCTGCTGGTTCATGGCTTATCCTCAAACCGCAATGATCAGATTGCCGCCAACATCAGCGGTGATGGTGCAGCCGGGTGGGACAACCGTGGTACTATCAGTCTGTAGGATAATCACCGGCCCAGGAATAGGCGCATCTGTGGGAAGAAGGTCTCGGCGAAAGAAGGGCGTGTCCGGTGCAACGGGCTTGCCATCCGCGGCCATGAAAATAACCGCGCTTCGATGCACCAAAGCGTCTTCGAGACTACCGCTTTTCTGTGACGCTGGCGGCTTGCCAAGCTTGGGTCGTGGCCCGAAACCCGTGACGCGCAGATTGACGATTTCAATGACGCTATCGGCAAAAGCATGGCCATATTCCGCGCGATGCTGCTCATGAAAGCGTATGAGCGCCTCAGCCAGTATGGTTTCATCAACCGCGCCCGCGTTGAAGGCTACGCGTAACTCATAACCCTGGCCGACATAGCGCAAATCGCCAGCGCGCTCGTAATGGGCCAAGGTCGGATCAAGCCCATCAGCCGCGAATTGCACGGCGATCTCGGCTTCCATTTCGGTGAAAGCTTCGGTCATGCGCGGCAGGTCTGGCGCATTCGAAAGCTGAAAGCAGGTACGAACCACATCATATTTCAGATCAGTGGTGAGCAAACCCATCGCCGAGGTAATGCCGGGTGCCGGGGGGATGATGACCTCGTTGATGCCGAGCGTCCGCGCGACCTCCACAGCATGCAAAGGCCCAGCGCCACCAAACGCAACCAGCGCATAGCCTCTGGGGTCAATGCCCTTTTGGACGGTACGGCTGCGAATGGCATTGGCCATATTGGCGTTAATGATCGTCAGAATGCCGAGCGCAGTCTGGGCCATGGGCAAGGCCGTCTCGGCCGCAAAGCGTTCAATCACGCCCCTGGCGGCCGCAACATCAAGCGCCATGGCGCCACCAAGAAAATTCTTGGGGTCAAGCCGACCTAAAACGATATTCGCATCCGTCACCGTGGGCAGTGTGCCGCCACGCCCATAGCCGGCAGGGCCAGGCATGGCGCCGGCGGATTGCGGACCTACGCGGAACGCCCCGCCCGCATCAAGCCGCGCGATGGAACCGCCGCCGGCGCCGATGGTGTGGATATCAATCATCGGCGTCAGCAAAGGAAAACCCGCAATCCAGGTATCGCGCGCTGTTGCTTCAGCAAAGCGCCCTGCGGTCACAATACCGATATCGGCGGAGGTGCCTCCTATATCGAAGGTAATCAGATTATCACGCCCCGAAAGCGCGCCCGCCCAGATGCCGCCCAGAACGCCAGCGGCCGGGCCAGAGAGCATGGTGATCACCGGGCGATCCGCGACCATTTTTGCGGTCGCAACACCACCATTGGATCCCATGATGTGCAAATCAGCCTGCAGCCCGCCCGCGCGCATGCGCCCTTCGAGCCGCGCCACATAATCCCTGACGGCCGGCCCGACAAAGGCATTCATCGCCGTCGTGGTGAAGCGTTCAAATTCGCGGAATTGCGGTGCTACATCGGATGAAATGGTGACAAACGCCTCGGGAAATTCTTCCACCACAATATCGCGTGCGCGGCGTTCATGGTCGGGGTTCAGGTAGGAAAACAGGAAGCAGATGGCGATCGAGGCTATGCCAATTTCATTAAAATGGCGCGCTGCCTCACGCACCTCCTGTTCCGACAGCGGAACAAGCACGTCACCGCGCGGTGGGATTAGCCTCTCGCTTACCACCAGGCGATGGCGCCGCTTGACAAGCGGCGTCGCCTGCCAAGGGATGCGCTGCTGAATGGAATAATGCTCAGGGCGTTGATGCCGGCCAATATGCACGATATCCCGATAGCCGCGCGTGGTGATCATACCGCATTCGGCGCCGCGATATTCCAGCGCGGCATTGGTGGCAATGGTGGTGCCATGCAGCACATGATCAATCGCCGCCGGTGCTACGCCTGCCTTGGCGCAAAGGCCAAGAATGCCCTTAACAACGCCAACCGAGGGATCGGCTGGCGTTGTTGAGACCTTGTGGATGGAAACGCTGCCGGTTGCGGTATCCATCAGCACCAAATCGGTGAAGGTACCACCAACATCAACACCAACCAGCATCACTTGCCCTTCTTGCCCTTGGCAGCAGCTTTCCGCGGAAAGCGCTTGCGGAAATCCGCTGTCATTTTCTCCAGTGTCACGAAACGCACACCCGGATGCTTCATCATATGGCCGATATCATGCAGAAGCGCAGCGGCTATCAGTGATGAGGAACACCCCTCACGCTCTGCTTGCCAGGCGGCTTGCAGCGCGTGCTGGCGCTGCGTCACATCATGCAGCCCATAACGGCCATGGCCCTTGCCATCAATCAGATCGGCCAATCCCTGCAAGCGCGGATCGTCAGAATTTGCCATGGTGAATTCTCCCCAGTCATTCATGTTTCCGGTAGCGCTTGTTGAGACTTCGGGGAAGCGCCGTCATGGTCGTGTCAACAAATCTTTACGACCATGACGGAAAAGCAGAAGACTTATCCAGTCTACGCCGCCTGATTCAAGCCACCCATCGCCATAAGCTGCGTCACGTGATGGTCCGAATCGCCAAACATGGTGTCTATGGTGGTCAGGCGCTTGAAGTAATGCCCGCCCAAATATTCCTTCGTCATGGCAATACCACCATGCAATTGGATCGCACTCTGGCCGAGGAATTTGCCGGAACGCCCGATCTGCACCTTCACTGCCGACATTTGCCGTCGCCGTTCCGTTGCATCGGATTCCCGCGCCAACATCGCCGCCAGCATGGCCATGGAACGCGCTTCTTCGAGCGAGACCATCATCTCGGCGGCGCGATGCTGCAGCGATTGGAAGGACCCGATCGGCCGGCCGAATTGCTTGCGCGTGCGCAGGTAATCCAGCGTCAGCTTATGCAGCGCATCCATCGCCCCCACCGCCTCACCGGCCAGCGCCGCGATGGTTTCATCCACCACGCGATCCACCAGCGCGAGGCCATTGCCGGCATCACCCAGCAGCGCCTCGGCGGGCAGGCTCACGCGATCAAGCGTGATTTCCGCCCCGCGCAAGCCATCCGTGGTGGGGTAGCCTCGGCGCGTCACACCCCTGGCATTCGCCGGCACCAGAAAAACGCCTATGCCGGATTTGTCGCGCCGCACGCCGCCGATGCGTGCGGTGACCACGATCTGGTCCGCAACATCACCATGCAGCACCACACCCTTGCGGCCTTCCAGCACCCAGCCCGCGCCATCCTTCTTCGCCGTGGTCGCGACATCGTGCAAATCATGGCGCGATTGCGGTTCAGTATAGCCAAAGGCGAGTTTCAGCTTACCGGCTCCAATCTCAGGCACTATGGCGGCACGCTGCGCAGCCGATGCACCGTGGCGAATGAAGCCACCACCCATCACGACAGTTGCGAGCCAGGGTTCCAAGGTGATGGCGCCGCCCATGGCTTCCGCCATGAGCATCACCTCAACCGGGCCGGCACCGTAGCCGCCATCCTCTTCCGCAAAGGGCAGACCAAACAGGCCGAGATCAGTATAGGCTTCCCACATTTCCTGCGACCAGCCATTGGCCGATTTCATGAAGCGCTTGCGGTCTTCAAACTTGTATTTATCGGCCAGCAGCTTGGTCAGGCTGTCCTGCAACAGCCGCTGGTCTTCGGAAAGGTCGAAATCCATGTCTCAGAGCCCCAAAAACGCTTTTGCCATGATGTTCTTCTGGATCTCATTCGATCCACCATAAATGCTTTGCTTGCGCCAATTGAAGTAGGTGGGTTGCGCCAGCGTGGCCCATTCCGGCGCCAATTCCGGTTCATTCCAGCGATCACCATCGGGATCGGCACCGACCATGCCATAGGGGCCGGCGGCCATGACATAAAGATCACTAATCGCCTGCTGGATTTCCGTGCCGCGAATTTTCAGCACCGAAGACGCCGGGTTGGGCTTGCGTTCGCTAAGCTGACGGTTCTCATCAGCCAGCACGCGCATGGTCGTCATCTCAAGCGCCTTCAACTGTACTTCCACTTCCACCAAACGTTCACGGAAGCGCCCATCTTCGATCATCGGGCGTTCACCACCCGGCGCATTTTGCGCAATGAGCTTGAGGCGCCGGATACGATCCTTGGAAGCGCCAACCCGTGCCTGGCCGGTGCGTTCATTGGACAGCAGGAATTTGGCGCAATCCCAGCCGCGATGCTCCGTACCAACCAGATTGGCGACCGGCACTTTCACATCATCAAAGAACACCTCATTCACCTCATGCGCGCCATCAATGGTGATAATGGGGCGCACGGTGATGCCCGGCGTCTTCATGTCCACAACCAGGAAGGAAATGCCCTCCTGTTGCTTCACCGCTTCCGGATTGGTGCGCACCAAAAGGAAAATCCAATCGGCATATTGCGCGAGCGTCGTCCAGGTCTTTTGCCCATTGACGATGTAGTGATCGTCATCGCGCACCGCGCGCGTTTTGAGCGACGCAAGGTCAGACCCTGCACCGGGTTCCGAAAACCCCTGACAGAACCAAAGATCGAGATTGGCGAGTTTCGGCAGGAAGAACTTCTTCTGTTCTTCAGTGCCGAACGCAATCAGCACCGGGCCCAACATATTGCAATTGAAGCCAAGCGGAATCGGCGCCGGCGTACCCTGCAATTCCTCCAGCAGGATAAAGCGCTTGATCGCGGACCAAGCCTTCTGCCCGCCCCATTCCGCTGGCCAATGCGGCACGCACCAGCCCTTGGCATTCAGCTTTTTCTGCCAATCAAGCTGCATCTGCTTGGTGGGGGTGCGGCCCGCCGCCATGCGTTCCCGCGTATCGGCGGGCAGGTTGGCATCAATCCAATCCCGCACTTCCTGGCGGAAGGCGCGTTCCTCATCCGTGAAGCGTAGATCCATTATTCTTTCCCTTCATTCCTGCCTGCCGCGCTGCGGCATCAAACCTTGGATTTGCACATGCCGGCGAAGCTGCCGCCCTCATCGGCGAGTTTTTCGATCAGCGCTGTCGGGCGCAGATTTTTATCCCCCGTCGCCTCAGCGTATTGATTGAGCTTGTCGCGCACGGCCTTGAGGCCAAGCGTATCCGCCCAGAACATCGGCCCACCACGCCAGGCTGGCCATCCAAAACCATTGGTGAAGATCACATCAATATCAATCGGGCGCGACGCGATGCCTTCTTCCTGAATGCGCGCACCTTCATTCACCATGGGCAATAGCAGGCGTTCCAGGATTTCATCCGCGTCAATTTTACGGCGACGCACCTGCATTTTCTCCGCGACATCCAGAATGATGCGCTCCACTTCCGGGTCCGGCAGGCGGTTACGCTTCTCGTCATACATATACCAGCCCTTGCTGGTTTTCTGACCAAAACGCCCCGCCGCCACCACGGCATCCGCAATGGGCGCCACCGTGCCACGCGCCTTGCGCACCGCTGCACCAATATCCAAGCCAGCCAGGTCACCGGTCGCGAGCGGCCCCATGGCCATGCCATAGCCTTCCATCGCGCGGTCAATATCCTGCGGCAGGCAGCCTTCTAGCAGCAGCTTTTCCACCTGCAGCGTGCGCTTGCCGGTCATGCGATTACCGACAAAGCCATCGCAATTGCCCACCAGCACCGGCAGCTTGCCGATCTTTTTGCCAAACTCGGTCGCCGTTGCGATGGCGACCGGATTGGTCTTAGACCCGCGTACATTCTCAAGCAGGCGCATCACATTCGCCGGGCTGAAGAAATGCATGCCCATCACCCATTCGGGCCGCGATGTCGCACTCGCGATCTGGTCAATATCGAGCGTCGAGGTATTGGAAGCCAGCACAATCCCCGGCCGCGCCGCCTTATCCAACCGCGCGAAGACCTGCTTCTTCACCTCCATATTCTCGAACACCGCTTCGATCACCAGATCGGCTGCGCCCACGGCCTTTTCGAAATCGGTCGAACCGGTCAGCAGCGCGCGGCGCTTTTCATATTCGGCCTGCGACAAACGCCCGGAAGCGACCGTGCGCTGCCAATTCGCTTCACAACGCTGCAAGCTCTTGGCGAGGGCTTCTTCTGTCATTTCAACAATCGTCACTGGCACGCCGAAGTTTGCCGCGCTCATGGCGATACCGCCGCCCATGGTGCCGCCGCCAATCACCACCAGCTTGCCAACCGGCAGCACTTCAGTGTCGGCAGGTAGGCCCGGCACGCGCTGCGCTTCGCGTTCACCAAAGAAGACATGCCGCAGCGCCTTGGACTGCTCGCCCGCCACCAGGGTCGCGAATAGATGGCGTTCCTTCTGCAAGCCTTCCTCGAATGGCAGCGTGAATGAAGCGCGCACCGCCTCCACGCAGCCCTTTGGGCTTTCCTGGCCCCGCGCGCGCTTCAGCAAAGCCCCCGCCGCGGCATCAAACGCCGCCATATCCTGGCCTGCGATCTTGTCTGTGCGTCTGCGCGCCAGCGTGAAACTCTTGCCGAGATTGGCGCGCGCGAAGGCGATGGCGCCGGCTTCCAGATCGCCGTCAATGATCGCATCTACAAAGCCAAGCTCGAGTGCTTCGGTCGCCTTTACCGGGTCTCCGGGCACGATGATTTTCAGCGCCGCTTCTGGCCCGATCAGGCGCGGAAGGCGCTGCGTCCCGCCCGCCCCCGGCACAAAGCCGCGCTTCACTTCCGGCAGGCCGAGATTTGCGTCCGCCACCGCCACGCGCGCATGGCAGGCAAGCGCCACTTCCAAACCACCCCCAAGCGCCGAGCCATGAATGGCAGCGACCGTCAGGCCAGGGAAGCTTTCAAACTGTTCAAACACTTCAGTGAGCGATGGCGGCACACGCGGCTTGCCGAATTCAGTCATCTCGGCGCCCGCGCAGAACATGCGCCCGGTGCCGATAACCACCACGGCCTTGGCACCGTCAGCGCGCGCAGCCTTCATGCCATCATAAAGCCCGGCGCGGATTTCGGTGCGCAGCGTATTCACCGGCGGATTGGCCAGGCGCAGCAAATGCACCTCCCCCATCGCCACATGCTGCACGAATTGAGTCTCAGCCAAAGCGTCTCTCCCTCATCCAGGCAGGGTCTGACGACCCCTCTGGGGAGGTAGTTTCCGGCACTCTGCGCCCAAGGGCAAGCACCCGGTTGCGGGAAGGCTCCGATCATGCTGCGCTGAATAGTAACAGGCTCACAGGAGAAAGCGCCATGTCCCTATTCGATCTGACCGGCAAGGTCGCCGTGGTGACGGGCGGCAGCCGCGGCATTGGCCGGGCGATTTGCGAAAGAATGGCCGAACAGGGCGCCCGGGTCGTGGTATCTTCCCGCAAGCTCGATGCCTGCCAGGCGGTTGAAGACGCCATCAAGGCCAAGGGCGGGCAAGCCATGGCCATTGCCTGCAATATCGGGCGCAAGAATGAATGTCAGGCGCTGATAGACCAAACCATCGCTGCCTGGGGCCAGGTTGATATCATGGTTTGCAATGCGGCGATCAACCCGCATTTCGGCCCCGCCATCACCATGCCGGATGAGATTTTTGACAAGATCATGGCGTCCAATATCAAATCGAATCTCTGGCTTTCGCATATGACCGCGCCGGGCATGGCGGAACGCGGTGGTGGTTCCATCATCCTCATCTCCTCCATCGGGGGCTTCCGCGGTTCGCCGGTGCTAGGCGCCTATGCCATTTCGAAGGCGGCCGATATGCAATTGGTGCGCAATCTGGCGGTGGAATGGGGCCCCAGAAACGTGCGCGCCAATGCCATCGCGCCCGGCCTGGTACGGACGGATTTCGCCCGCGCGCTGTGGGAAGATCCCGGCATTTACGCCAAGCGCACCAAGGACACGCCGCTGAAGCGCATTGGGGAGCCCGATGAAATCGCGGGTGCGGCGGTGTTTTTGGGCTCCGCCGCCGGGTCCTTCATGACCGGGCAGACGATTGTGATTGATGGCGGTGTGCTGGCCGGCGCGCCCAGCCGTTCAGACGACTGAAATGAGAAGGGGGCCCGCAAGGCCCCCCTTAATCCGCGACGCGTGAACTGATCAACGCATCGGCAGCGCGTACATCAAGCCACCCGGCGTGGTCCAAAGATGGTTCGGGCCGCGCGGCAATTGCACCTGGCTCTTGTCGCCCATGGTACGCTCATACAACTCCCCATAATTGCCGATGGCGCGCACGACATTATAGGCCCAGGCGGGATCAAGCTTCAGCGATTGACCAAGTTCCGGCGTCACACCCAGCAAGCGGCGCGTATTCGGGTTGGTGCTTGTGCGGCGCTGCTGTTCGGCATTGGCCTGCGTCACGCCCTGTTCTTCCGCTTCAATAATGGCATAGGTGTACCAGCGCACGACATCGAACCATTGATCATCACCGCGGCGGATATAGGCTCCATAAGGTTCCTTCGAAAAACGCTCGGGCAGGATGGTCCAATCGGCAGGGCGTGGCATGGAAGACCGCACACCGGCAAGCTGGGAGGCATCCGTGCCGAAGCTGTCGCAACGCCCGGCCTGCAAAGCGGCCACGGCCTGATCGGTGCGTTCAAACACAACAGGCTGAAAAGGCATATTGATGCTGCGGAAGTAATCCGCTGTCACCTGTTAATTCGTCGTGCCCTGGATCAAGCAGATGGTGGCGCCGCGCATTTCGGCCACTTTCTGCACACCCGCATCTGCCTTCACCATGAAGCCGTGACCATCATAAAAATAGGTCGTGGCGTGGCGCAGGCCGAGCGTAGTGTCACGCAGCATGGTCTGGGTGGAGGTGCGGAACAGTAGATCCACTTCCCCCGATCCAAGCGCAGTGAAGCGGGTGGAGGATGACAGCGGCACGAAACGCACCTTGGACGGGTCATTGAAAATTGCGACCGCCAGGCCACGGCAAAGATCAGCATCCAAGCCCTGCCAAATGCCCCGGCTATCGGGCAGAGCAAACCGGGCAACGCCGGTGCCAATGCCGCAATTTAAATTGCCGCGCGCCTTGATCGCGTCCAGCGTTGGGCTGGCGGAAGGTTGGGCATAGCTTGGGCCAGTGAAGGTCGCGAAAAGCGCAGCAAGGGCGGCTTTCAAGCCGAATTTACGCATGGGGGCCTCTTCTTTCCTGTTGGAGAGGCGCCAGTTCACTGCCCCATCCTGGCCGTGTCAATCAAAACTATGTGACCCAGGACAAGATTACGATTTCTCCACAATGCGCCCGTCCTCCATCGTCACCACGCGGTCCGCGATATCCAGAATACGCGGATCATGCGTCACCATCAGAATCGGCACACCGCGCGACTTCGCCAAATCGCGCAGCAGATGCGCAACCTCAGCGCCTGAGACCTTATCGAGCGCGGCGGTTGGTTCATCGGCCAGAACAAGGCCAGGGTCGCCCACCAGCGCGCGGGCAATCGCCACACGCTGGCGCTGCCCGCCGGAAAGCTTGGCCGGCAGGCGGTCCGCATGTTCAGCCAAACCCACCGCGGCCAGCATCTCACCAGCGCGCGCCAGGCGTTGGGATTCTGAAAGCTGCGGCGCTACCTCTAGAGCCATGGCCACATTCTGCCGCGCCGCCAGCGCGCCCAGCAGATTATGGTTCTGGAAAATGAAGCCGATACGTTGGCGGAGCGACACCCGCGCCCTTTCGGATGCGCCAAGCAACTCCTGACCCAAAACCGTGCAGGAGCCTTGCTGTAGCGCACGCAAAGCGCCGATCAGCGTGAGCAAGGTGGTCTTGCCGGAACCGGATGGGCCAGTGAGCAACAGCACCTCCCCCGCACCCACCTGCAGAACAACATCGCGCAGCACGGGGCGGCGTAATTCACCTTCGCCATAGGCGTAGTTCAGCGCCTCAATCCGGATGGGTTCCGCCTGCATCAGGAAAACATATCGGCGGGATTGGCATCTCGGAGCTTGCGCATCGCAAGCAGGCCCGCCAGCGCGCACATGCCAAAGATCATCAAAAATACGATGACGGTGCGATCCCAGGTCATGCCAAGCGGCAGGAAGGTGGCGGCGCCGACGAATTCATACATCCAAATCGATGCCACAAACCCTGGCAGAAACCCAAGCACCGCCAGGATAAGGGCGGATGCCATGACCACCCGCGCCAGATAGAAGTCGGAATAGCCAATCGCCTTCAGCGTCGCATATTCGCGCAAGTGATTGGCGATGTCGCTGAACAGGATCTGATAGACAATCACCATGCCGACAATCAGCCCCATGATGCTGCCAAAGCCGAAGATGAAGCCAATGGCCGTCGCAGTTTCCCAGTAATGCCGTTCGTGTGCCACCAATTCGCTTTGCGCCAGCACCCTAACATCACCGGGCAACAGAGCCTTGAGCCTTTCCTTGGCGGCCTGAATATCAGCACCGGACTTCAGACGAATGGCAATCAGATCCACATTGGCCGGATCGCGCCCGCGTACCACGCGGCGGAAATTCACCTCACTCATCACCAGATTGCCATCGGCACCGAAGGAAGGGCCAATTTCCACAAGCCCCACAAGGCGCATCATGCGATTGCCGATTTGCACCTCAAACGGACCACCTTCGGCGAGTTTCTTGGCGATATCACCAAATTCTGGGCGGGAACGCACATCAAAACCAACCGCATCCACCTGTCGCAACGCATCCGAAATCCTGTCCAGGCCGGGAAAGCGCATGGCACCCGCTTCAACATCAAAGCCGATCAATTGAATGGCGCGCTTGGCGCCGGTTTCCGGACTGCGCCAGGCAGCTTGTGTCAGATACACCGGCACGGCCTGCGCTACTTCCGGCAGGGCCAGTGCCTGATGGGCGCGGATGCGTGGCATGGCCTCTGGCCGGAAGCTTGCCATGGTGAGCGGATTCATCAGGAATAATTCCGCTTCCATGGCGGCGTAAAGGCGGGTGGCGCTGTCAAACAAGGCAGCGCGAAAGCCGAGCTGCATAAAGACTAAAACGGCAGCGAACATCACGCCCGCAATGGCGGAAAACAGCCGCGCGCGTTCAAAGAAAAGCTGCCGCGCTGCCAAGCGCGCGGGCAGGAAGAACCAATCAAAGGGCGAAAGCCGCCCCTTGCTGATCGGCGCGGGCGCGGAAGCCACCGGCGGCGCGGGCAGATTTTCCGTCAGCGCATTCACGGCCGGATTCCGACCTGTACCTGCATATTGGACCGCCGACGCAAGGCAGCCGAGCCGGCTTCATCCAAGCTCAGGCGCACTTCGACGGTCCGCGCATCCACTGCCGCCACGGGGTCATTGCTGGCCTGGGTCTGGCGCCGCACGGTCCAACCAATGGCGCTGACCTCAGCGGCAAAGCGCTGCGCTTCGCCGGGCACCACGATCTCAGCTGGGGCGCCCATGCGCACGCGCGGCAGATCGGTTTCATAGACATCGGCCACGATTTCAAGCCTCGACAAATCAGCGATTTCCAAGACGCCATCCGCGCCCACCTGATCACCGGGACGCACGAATATCCGGAGCACCGTACCCACAATCGGCGCACGCACCCGGGCCAATTCCGCATCCACGCGCGCCTTGGCCGCTGCCGCCCGCGCACCGGCAACACGCGCCTCAGCCAGGGCGATATCCTCCGGCCGCGAGGATAGCAGCGTGTCCAAGGCAGCCATGGCTTCGCGCTTTTCAGCCGCAAGCCGTGTTGCGATGGCGCGGCTGCGATCCGCGGTGGCGATGGCGCCCGCGCCGGTCGGCACCAGACGTTCGGCGCGCTCGGCATCACGCAGCGCAATTTCTTCCTGCGCGGTGATGGCTTCAATGCGCGCGCGCTGTGCTTCGATCTCTGAAGGCCGCCCGGCAGCGCGGAGCCGCGCAAGCTGCGCCTCGGCCTCGGCCAAGGCAGCTTCGGCCTGGGCGGCGGCGGCATCCTTCATCGCGGAATCGGCAAATTCCGCGAGCAATTGGCCCTGCGTCACCTCAGCGCCTTCAGCGACCAGCAGGCGATCAAGCCGCGTCACCGCCATGCCGCCTGGTTGATTGAGCCGGCGAATGCGTGAGGCAGGTTCAACGCGCCCCAAGGCACCAACACCAATCGGGCCTGTCGCCGCAGGTGCCGCGGGTGCGGGCGGCGGCGGGCTTGCCCGCAATTGCCAAAAACCCGCGCCACCAATCGCCAGCAATAACAGCCCTGCGATGATCTTGCCGCGCCGTGTCATGGTCGCACCCCCAAAAGCCCGGAAAGCGCCGCGCGCATTTGTGCCAACTCTTCAGAACTTGGTGTGTAGAGGCTGAATAGCCGCGCCATGAATAGCCCATCACCCGCAGCCATGATGGCCGCGCCATGGCCGGGCGGCAGGCCATCAGCGGCGACAGCCGCGCGCATTTCCGCAATCACGGCGCGCATCGGCGCCAAAAGCGCGGGGTCATGATGAAAGGCCGCCAGAAACACCGCGCCGGCGCGCTGATGGCGTTCATTGCACGCCATCTCGCCCTCGCCAAAACCCCATTCGAGCATGGACCGTGCCACCCGCCCCGGCCCTTCCGGCTGGGCGGCGACGCAGGCCGCGAATTCCTGCGCGATTAAGCCAGCAAGCCGGCCGAGCAGCGCTTCCAACAGCGCCTCCTTGGAGGCAAAGTGGTAGAGCAAACCGCCCTTGGACACCCCGGCTTCGCGCGCGACGGCCTCGAGCGTCATCGCGCCGACACCGCGGGCGATGATCAGGTTTTCAGCCGCATCCAGGATACGTGTGGGCGCATCAGCGCTTGGGGAAGTTCCATCCATCTCCCTAGACTATACCGTCCGGACGGTTTTTCAAGGCTGACTCAGCAAAACCCTATCCAGCAGCGCCTCGATCTGCGCCGGATCATCCCAGGCCAGCGCGATGCTCACCACCTGAATGCCCACGCGCAGCGCCGGGGGAATGCGCACAATATCCTTGCGCGTGGTCACTGGGGTGGCGCGGAGCTTTTCCGCCTCGGCCAAGATGTCGCGGATTTCCTGGTTATCGAAGGGGTAGTGATCCGCGAAGGGGTGGCGCGCGGCCAAAACGGCGCCGGCTTCCTGCAGCGTTGAGAAAAATTTTCGCGGATTTGCGATGCCGCAAAACACGACAACCGGCTTGCCGGACAGCGCCGCTGCTTCCGGCCCCGGCAACAGCCGGGCGCTCAGCACTGGCAAGCCGGGCGGAAGCTGGGCCAGCGCGCCGGTCTCATCCTCTCCGATCAATACGGCGGCCTGGCAGCGCGCGGCGGCGGCGGCCACGGGTTCGCGCAGGGGGCCAGAAGGGATCACCCAGCCATTACCAAAGCCGTATGACCCATCAATGATCAGCAGCGAGAGCGATTTTTCGAGGGTCGGGTTCTGCAGCCCATCATCCATGATGATCGCCTGAGCGCCCGCCCCTTCCGCCGCCGCGCCACCCGCCGCGCGGTCTGCCGAAACCCAAGTCGGCGCAAGGGCCGCCAGCAGCAGCGCCTCATCGCCCACGGCGCGGCTGTCATGTGCTGCCGGGTCAACACGGGCCGGGCCTTTCAGCTTGCCGCCATAGCCGCGCAGCAGGAAATGGGCCGCGAGCCCACGAGCCTTGAGCCTTTCGCCCAGATCAAGTGCGACGGTGGTTTTGCCGGCGCCGCCTGCCGTCGCATTGCCGCAGCAGATCACCGGCAGGGCAAGCTTCTGCCCATGGCGCGTCATGCGCCGCGCGGTGGTTGCGGCATAAAGCGCAGCAATGGGCGAGAGCAGGACTGCCGCCACACCAGGCTTACCGGTCCAGAATTCAGGCGCTCGCATCAGTTGAAACCGTTCAAACCTTCCGCAATGCCAGCATCGCTCAAGCGGCGCGCGCGGCTGGGGTCACTTCTCCTGTGGCTTCCTGTTCCGCGCGGCTTCGCCGTCTTTGCGGTAAGGGCCAGAGCAAATCCTCTTCGGTTCGGTGCTTCCCGGTCCAGGGATGCTACCGCGCCGGGCGGATCAAGGGCAACAGGCTTGTCGCGATGCGCCCCGGCAGGTCCGCCTGCCCCTGGGCGAGGGTCGCCGCTGCCCCCGCCATCGTCTGCCCAGCGGCAGGATCGGCTAAGAAGGGCGCGACATGGGCGGCCAGCGCTTCCGCCGCCCCCGGCCCATCCGGCGTTTCAATCAAACCATGGGCAGCGCTCAGCCGCACGATGATTTCGCTGAAATTGAAGTGATGCGGGCCGGTGATGATAGGGCAGCCCAGCCGCGCGGCTTCCAGCGGGTTCTGCCCGCCATGCGGCACCAATGACCCGCCAATCAGCGCAACCTGTGCCAGACGATAGAACAGCCCCAATTCGCCCAGCGTATCAGCGACATATACCGCCACCACTGCCCCGGCTTCCTGCCCTGCGCCGCGCCGCGCCACCGGCAAATCCCATGCCAAGGCCGCGATATCCGGCCCGCGCGGGGGATGGCGCGGCACAATCACCGTGAGCAAGCCGGGATGCGCCGGCGCCAGCAGCCGATGCGCGGCCAGGATGATTTCATCCTCCCCCGGATGGGTACTGGCGGCGAGCCAAACCGGCCGCCCCGCCCAGGCAGCGCTGAGCCGTGCCAATTCGGCGGGATCAGCCGGCAAGGGCAGCGCGGCATATTTCAGGTTCCCCCAGCAGGGCACATCTCGCCCGGCCAGCGCCGAAAACCGCGCGGCATCGGCCTCGGTCTGCGCCAGAATCAGCCCGAAACGCGTGAGCAAGCCCTGCGCAAAACCCGGCGCCCAGCTCCAAATCTTGGCCGAGCGCGCCGACATGCGCGCATTGATCAGCGCGATCGGCACGCGCGCTGCCGCGGCCGCCGCCAGCATATTGGGCCAGAGTTCGGATTCCACGATCACGGCCAGATCAGGCCGCCAGCCCTCCAGAAACCGCGCTACCCAGCGCGGCACATCTAAGGGCAGGAAGCGATGCTGCGTGCGCGGCACCAAAGCGGGCGACAGCCTTTGCGCCAGCAAGCGCGCCGAAGTGACCGTGCCGGTGGTCACCAGGAAGGACAGCGCCGCGTCCTGCTTCGCCAAGGCTTGCAGCAGCGGCAGGAGGGACAGTGTCTCCCCATTGCTGGCGACATGGCACCAGACCAACCGGCCCGGCGGGCGCGCGGCAGCATGGCCCTGGCGTTCGGGCAGACGCTCGGCGATTTCCTTGCCCTTGGCGACACGGCGCCGGAGGTAAAGCGGCAGCAAGGGCGCCAAAGCGCCCGCGATGAGCGCCCAAGCGCCGGCCAGGATACGGGCCGAAAATCCTTGGGGCGTCATCGCTCCACCGCCTGATCGGCGCGTTCTGTCGCGCGGTTGAGCGCTGCCGTGACGGCCGGCAAGGCGCTGGCCGGGTCATCACGCGGCACGGTGATGGGTGCCTCGATCACCACCACGGCAAGGGCAAAGGGCAGCGGAAAGCGCATCCGGTCCCAGGAACGCGCTCGGCGCATGCGTGAAGACGCTGCCCCACAGGCCAGCACCGGCAGCCCCGCCAGCGCGGCAAGCTGGACGATGCCTGGGGCGGCTTGTCGTGCCGGGCCGCGCGGGCCATCGGGCGTGATCACCGCAACCCCGCCGCCTTCCAGCACCCGCAAAAGCTGGCGGAGCCCCGCCGCCCCACCTTTTGAGGATGAGGCATGCACAACCTCAACATCAAAAGGTGCTGCCGCACGAGCAATGAGCCGGCCATCCCGGTGTCGCGAAATCAGCGCCTGCGCGCGAAGCCCCGAAACGGTCGGAATCTGCTCCCCCATCAATCGCCAGCCCTGCGCCGCGAGAGGCAGGCATTCATGCCAAAAGGCGAGGATCAAGGGCTCCCCACGGCTCACCTTGGCGTATTCAGCGCCTTCAAGCTGCCAGCGCGTGGTCGCCCAGATCAGCCGCAAATATAGCCCGATCAGCCAGGCCATTAGCGCCTGGGCGGCAGGATGGCGGATCAGCCGCTTGAACATCGGGGATGGGCTTCGCGCGTCATCAAGCCTGCTGTAGCGCGGATTGCCATGCCGGGAAACGGCGCCGGGCCGCGCGGGGCGATAGGCCTGACTTCCAGCTTGTTCATTGCCGGGCTGCCGCCCAATTCAAACACCAGATCAGGATTATCCTTGGCAATATCGGCTGCCACCTGATCATCCGGGTGATAGGGCCACCAGCGGTATTTGGTAGATTTTTCGATCTCCGCCTGGATCACATCGCGCTCTCGTTCGTAGAAGGAATAGCAGAAAACCTAGAAGCGGTCGCGATCATATTCCTCAAGCAAAGGCATGCAAAAATAGGTGACAGGGTGATTGCGCAAATCACTCGACAGGAAGCCAACACGCCATTTGCGCGGCATGTGCAGCGCAGGCACGAGCCGCAGCGCCTAGATGCGCCGCTGCACATTGCGCCCCCAATTTCGATGCCATTCCACAATCGCCACACGCTCTTCAAGGCTATGCACTTGGCCAAATTCGTTATGGACGGACGAATGCCGCCCTTCCGCCTGCCACAAAGGCAGCAGGTCTGGAATGGCACCTGTTGCGTCCAATTGTTCCAGATCCATCACGCGCTGAAACACGGTGCGCAAAGAATGCGACTCTCGCGCCACCTTATCCGGATGCCGTCGTATGAAATCGAGCGAGAGCCGATAGGATTCCTCCAAATGGCCCACTTCACTGTCATAGCGGCTGCGTGAGAGCCTTTCGATATAGGCCGATTGAATCTCAGCCGCATCGGGGTTGGCCTCATGTGCGCGTTTCAGCGCCTCATGCGCCAGGCGCCGATTACCGTCGCCCGCCATGCGGGACAGGAAAAGATTGGCCTGCCCGCCACCCGGGCCCTCCGCCAGAACGCCATCAATCACCGCGCGGGAATCTTCACGGCGCCCCAGGCGCAACAGCATGCGTGCATGCATCACATCAAGCCCGCGATCGCCAGTGTTTAACTCGCGCGCGCGTTCCACCACCGGCACCGCGCCTGCAATGTCACCCTGGTCAATCAGCAACCCCATAAGGTCATTCAGGGTATTGCGATCCTTGGGCTGGAATTCGGAAGCCTTTTCAAAGCTTGTTCGCGCGCCCGCCATATCGCCAATCGCGCGTTGCATGCGCCCAAGCAGGCGCCAAATCTCGCCATTGCGGGGATCAAGCCGCACACCTTCCCGAAAGGCCTCCACCGCGGCAGCCAAACTGCCGCGCGCTTCCTCAACATTGCCGAGGTTCTGCCAGGGGGAGGCGCTTTTCGGGTCCAGCCGCTAAGCAACCTTCAGCATCGCCGATGCCTCATCATAGCGTCCGACGCGCTCGAAGATGACGCCGAGCAGATTCGCCAACGCGAAATCCTTGGGTTTGCGCGCCTGGATAGGCGCCACAAGTTTCGCCGCTTCCTGATGGCGGCCGAGCGTGGAAAGCGCAATGGCGTAGGGCGTGCAGATGGGCGCCACCGGGGCGCCGAGTGCCACTGCCTTGGCGAAAACCTCCACTGCCTCCTTCGGGCGGCGGCTATTGGCCAGAATGCCGGCCAATTGCTGCCAAGCTGCTTTGTCATCTGGCTTGCTCGCGACGCGGGCGCGCAGATCTTCTTCACTCCGGGCCAGATCGGTGGGGTTAGCGGGCTTGGCGCGGGCCGTCGGTGCGGTCCGGGGGGCTTTGACGTAGCGATTCGGTTTGCGCATCAGGCGCCTTGCTTCCTCTGCTTAGACGCTCACGGCTTATCATCCGTCGCCCCATCAAGACAAATCCCCAACTTCTGCACGCGAATCGCCGGCCTCATTGTTTCCAGGCGTGCCCACCGGTATGGTCCCCATCAGTTAGGGAACAAGACATGAATGATCTTTTTGATCGCCGGGGTCCTCCGAAGGGGGGCACCGGGCAACAGGATGGTTATTCGGCCAAGGATATTGAGGTGCTGGAAGGGCTGGAGCCCGTCCGCCGCCGCCCCGGCATGTATATTGGCGGCACGGATGAAAACGCGCTGCATCATTTGGCGTCCGAGATCATTGATAATGCGATGGATGAAGCCGTTGCCGGCCATGCCGACCGGATCGAGGTAATGCTGGAAGCCGATAATTGGCTGGTGGTGCGCGATAATGGTCGCGGCATTCCGGTGGACCCGCATCCGAAATTCCCAAAGCTCAGCGCACTTGAAGTGATCCTGACCACGCTGCATTCGGGGGGCAAATTCTCCGGCAGGGCCTATGACACCTCGGGCGGGTTGCATGGTGTCGGTTCATCGGTGGTGAATGCGTTGTCGGAACTAATGGAGGTGGAGGTCGCGCGTGACCGAACACTCTTTACCCAGGTCTATTCACGCGGCAAGGCGATCACGAAGCTGAAGGATGCCGGCACGGTGCAAAACCGGCGCGGCACGACCATTCGCTTCAAGCCGGATCCGGAGATTTTTGGCAAGCACAGTTTTCGCCCGGAACGGCTGTATCGCTTTTGTCAGTCCAAGGCGTATCTCTATCGCGGCGTTGAAATCCGCTGGGCCTGCCATCCTGCGCAGATCAAGGATGAAACGCCGGCGCAAGCCGTGCTGCATTTTCCGGGCGGGCTTTCTGACTTTTTGGCCGCTGCGCTGGAAGGCCGCCCCACCGTGGTGCCCGCCGCCTGGTCGGGTGATGCGGAATTTCCCGAAGGCGTAGGCCGGGTTGAATGGGCGGCAAGCTGGGTGGAACGCGGCGATGGGTTTTTGAACACCTATGCCAATACCATCCCAACGCCGCAGGGCGGCACGCATGAAGCCGGATTTCGCGCCGCATTGGTGAAGGGCTTGCGCGCCTATGGTGAGCTCAAAAAGGAAAAGCGCGCCGCCAATGTGACCACGGAAGATTTGCTCGGCCCCATTGCGGGCATGCTTTCGGTCTTCATCCGCGAGCCGCAATTCCAGGGCCAGACGAAGGACAAGCTCACCAGCCCAGAAGCGGCGCGGTTGGTTGAAATGGCGTTGCGCGATCACTTCGATCATTGGCTGGCGGGTGATCCGGCCAACGCCGATAACCTGTTGGCCTTCGCGATTGAACGGGCGGAGGATAGGCTTCGGCGGCGTGCGGAGAAAGACACGCCGCGCAAGACGGCAACGCGCAAGCTCCGCCTGCCCGGTAAGCTTTCCGACTGCGCGCGCGAAAGCGCCGAGGGGACAGAGCTTTTCCTGGTGGAGGGTGATTCCGCCGGCGGTTCGGCCAAACAGGCGCGCGACCGCGAAACCCAAGCGGTCTTGCCGCTGCGCGGCAAGATCCTCAATGTTGCCAGCGCCAGTGTGGAAAAGCTGCGCCAGAATCAGGAATTGAAGGATTTGATCGAAGCCCTGGGGTGTGGTATTGGAGAACGATTCGATTTCGCCAAGCTGCGCTATGGGCGCATTGTGATCATGACCGATGCGGATGTGGACGGCGCGCATATCGCTGCCCTGCTGCTGACCTTCTTCTATCGCGAACTGCCGGAATTGGTGCGGCAGGGCCGCGTATTTCTGGCGCAGCCACCGCTGTATCGCCTGCAGGCCAGTGGCGTTTCAGTTTATGCGATGGATGATGCGGACCGCGAACGTGTGCTCAAGGCGCGGTTCAAATCCAACCAGAAGGTTGAAGTCAGCCGCTTTAAGGGACTTGGTGAAATGCCGCCCGCCGCGCTCAAGGAAACCACCATGGACCCGAAGAAGCGCACGCTGCTCCGCGTGATGCTCGCGCCAGAAGATCGTTCCTTCACCAGTGAAAGAGTGGAGGAATTGATGGGCCGCCGCCCGGAATGGCGCTTTCGATTCATTCAGGAGAATGCCGGGCATATCGCTGCCGAAGCCTTGGATGCGTGAGGCGCGCTACCCAGCAAAAGCCTGGGTACGCACCAGCCGCGCATAAAGCCCATCGGCTTCCGTCAGCGCCTGGTGTGTGCCCTGTTCCACCGCGCGCCCGCCATCCATCACCACAATGCAATCCGCATCGCGCACGGTTGCCAGACGATGCGCAATCACCAGCGTGGTGCGCCCCTGCCGAAGCCGCGCCAGCGCTTCCTGCACCAGAGCCTCATTTTCCGCATCCAAGGCGCTGGTAGCTTCATCCAGCAACAGCACGCGCGGATCACGCAGCAGCGCACGCGCAAGCGCCAGGCGCTGACGCTGCCCACCCGAGAGCCGATTGCCGCCAGGGCCGAGTTCCGTCTCATAGCCCGCCGGCAAGGCGCTGATGAATTCATGCGCGGCAGCAGCGCGCGCGGCGGCTTCAACCTGCTCGGCGGTCGCGCCGGGTCGGCCACAGGCGATATTGGCAAAGGCCGTATCTTCAAAAATCACCGCATCCTGGCCGACATAGGCGAGCGAATCGCGCAAGCTTTCCAGGCTGATGGCGCGGATATTCACGCCATCCAGCACGACGCGCCCTTCGGTCACATCGTAAAGTCGCGGCACGAGAGCGAGCGCCGTGGATTTCCCGGCACCTGATGGGCCAACAAGGGCGACCGTCTGACCTGGTTCGGCGGCGAAACTCAGGCCGGCAAGTGCTGCATCCGGCACGCCTTCATAGCGAAAGCCGACCGCTTCAAAGGCAATGCGCCCACCGCCTGCCGGCAGTGCTGCGGGGCTCGCGGGGCTCATGATCTGGCGCGGCGTATCCATTACCGCAAAGACGCGCGCGAGGCCCGCGAGCCCTTCCTGCAAGGCGACATTCAAGGACCCAAGCGCGCGCACGGGCCGCGCGGCGATCAGCACGGCGGCAACAAAGCCAGTGAATTCGCCGATGGTGCCCTGGCCACTCGCGACACGATAGCCAACCACGGCCAGCACTGTCGCCACGGCGATGCCGCCCAGCACTTCCAGCATAGGATCAAGCGAAGCGCGTGTGCGTTGAATGGTGAAAATTGCCTCTCGCAGCCGCGTAAACAGCGTATTGGCGCGCGCTTCTTCGGCCGCTTCCAGCCGATAGCTGCGCACCACCCGCGCCGCACCAAAGCTTTCCGTGAGGCGCGAGGCCGCATCGCCCACGCGTTCCTGCATGCCGCCCGAGGCACGGCGAATGCGCTTGCCAAGCTTCAGGATCGGCACCACGGCAATCGGGTAAAGCAGTGCGGCGATCAGCGACATCTTCCAGTCAAGCCACAGCATGGACCCGATCAGGCCGATCAGCGTAAGCACATCGGCGATGGCATTGATGGATCTTTGCAGCGCTTCGCGGATCAGCCCGGCATCGGTGGTGAAGCGTGCGGCATGGCGCGCCGGCGCGTCTCGCGCCACGTTTGCCAAATCAGCACGTGTCAGCGCCTTGAACAAATCGCGCTGTAGGTTTTCCACCACGCACAGCACGACGGATTGAATGGCCACCGCCTGGCCGAAATGCGCCAAGGCCTTGGATGAGGTGACGGCCACAATCACAATCGGGATCAGCCAGACCACGTGCTGATCGCCCAAGGTGAACAGGTCAAAGGCCTGCTGAATGACAATCGGGTAAAGCGCCGTGCAGCCCGAAACGCCAAGCGTGCAGGCCAAGGCAAGCAGGATGCCCTTGCCGTGCTGACGGACGTAGGAATGCCAAAGCCGAAACGTCAGCCCACGGGTGGAGGTATCGATCATGCTGCGCCGCTTATAGCGCCGTGCGGGAATGTTGCCATGCGGGACTTGCATCGACAGGCGCCCAGTGATAGTTCTTGTTATGTTCCTGTTAGGCGTAGTCGGATCCCCATTTTGCCGCGCCAACCCGGCGAGTTCGGGGGAAGGGCCGCCCTTCCCCCGAACTCTCTTGCGCGCCGCGCCCCTCTCTTGCAGGTTGACTGCGTGTTGCATGCGCTCCGCCGCCACGCCTCCCTCGTGGTCACATCCCTGATTGCCGTCACCGCCGGGTTTGTGGCCTGGCAGCTAAGGGGCGCCGCTGCCTTCATGGCCGCGCTTTGGCATGCCTGGGACTTATTCCTGTTCATTGTGCCATCACTGGTGGCGGGGCTGCTGCTGGCCTCGGCGCTCCGGCAATTGCTCTCCCCGGATGCTTTGGCGCGCTGGATGGGGGCGGATAGCGGAGTTTTCGGATTGTTTGTCGCAACGCTGGTCGGCACGCTATCGCCCGGGGGCCCCATGGCGGCCTTTCCGCTGGTGCTGGTGCTGGCGGGTGCGGGTGCGGATCGCGGTGCGCTGGTCGCCTTCATCCTCGCCTGGTCGCTGAATGGCTTCCAAAAATTGTTGGTCTATGAGGCGCCGCTACTCGGCCTTGATTTCGCGCTGTTGCGCACATTGATCACCTTCCCCATGCCGATACTCGCGGGCTGGATCGCGCGGCGCGTGCCCATCACCTGGGAACCGCCGAAATGAGTGGGCCGCAAATCTTCCTTTGGGTCATTGCACTGGCGGTGCTCGCAGTTTGCATGCGCCGCGGCATGCCCCAGGCCAGGCGCGCAGCGGCCGAGACCAATCGTGGCTTTTGGCGCATCCTGCCCATGTTCTGCGTGGCGCTACCGATGGCGGCGTTTCTGTCAGAACTTGTGCCGGCCGATATCGCCACCGCCTGGCTTGGCGATGATTCCGGCCTGAATGGCATCATGATCGCGGCACTGGCTGGCGGTGTCATGCCGGGCGGGCCTTTTGTGACCTTCCCTTTGGCGATCACCTTCAGCAAGGCCGGCGCAGGGGTTGCGCAAATGACCGCGCTGCTCACCGCCTGGTCGGTCTATGCGATGCACAGGATCTTGACCTGGGAATACCCTGTACTGGGCTGGCGCTTTGTGGCGCTGCGCCTGGCATCGTCCTTTTTCCTGCCGGTGCTGGCAGGCTTGATCATGCGGGCGCTGCTGCCGTTTTTCACGATCAATCTGGCTGCGCCTTGAGGGATGAAAGGATTTTGTGGACAGAACGCCCTTAACGCCGAGCGATCTTTTGTAGGCCAAAGATTACACTGAAGTCTTTGGCACTTTGATCACATATTCAATCAAACTGGCGACCACTGCCGCGATGTAGGCGCTGAGCAATGCCCTCATCAGAAGGGGTTCACCCTTAAAAAATACTGACGAAGCCGATTGACCCGCCTGTTGCAAGACCAGTCAAAAAAGGCTTCCAGTTGTTCCCTTTCATAAGCCAGCTCCGCATAGGTGCAGATGCTCGCGCTTCATTTAGAGCCCGTGACTTCGACCAGAATAACAGGCATCGCAGGATGGACCAAGAAATTTTGCCTCCAAGAAACAAGCAGGAAAGTCTTTGGCGGTCGGCGCATCGCCTTTGCAGTCAGCGGGAAGCGCTTGGTCTTTCGCCGAGGGTGCAGCGACACGCTCCGAGACAATCAATTCAAAGCCAACCGCAAATGCTCTGGCGCACCAAGCCGCGCTCAGGCATTTAGGCGCCGATGGAACCCACCGCCGAAGCCGCCGAATGGTCAGCCCTGCTCGCTTTGCGTGATGGCGCGGGCGCGGCGCTGCCTGCTGGCCCGCTTGCCGCGCTATTTGGCCCAGTGCTGGCGCTACCCTCAGCCCCTGATGGCTGCCGCATCATAGGGCGGCTCGCGCAAACGCTGGATGGCCGCATCGCCACCACTGCCGGGTCAAGCCAATGGATCGGTGGCCCCGGTGATATCCTGCACACGCATCGGCTGCGCGCACTTTGCCACGCCGTGGTGGTGGGCGCGGGCACGGTGCGTTATGACAATCCGCGCCTCACAACCCGCGAAGTGCCGGGGCCGGATCCGCTCCGTGTGGTGCTGGATACGGACCGCAAACTTTCCGCCGAATACGGGATTTTTCAGGGCGGGCCGCCCACGCTGCTGGTCTGCGCTGCCGATACCGGCGGGGCTGACCATCACGGGGAGGCTGGGATTTTGCGCCTGCCGCGCGCCCCGGGTGGAGGCCTTGCCATTCCGCCCCTGCTCGCAGCGCTCAAGGCACGCGGGGCGAACCGGGTTTTTGTCGAAGGTGGCGGACTCACGGTCTCGCGCTTTTTGGCGGCAGGCTGTCTCGATCGGCTGCATGTCACCGTGGCGCCGGTGTTGCTTGGTTCTGGCATCCCGGCCTTCACCTTGGCGGAAGTGGCGCGCATCGCTGATGGGCTGAGGTTCTCCTGGCGCGTGCATGATATCGCGCCCGATATCCTGATTGATGCCGCGCTGGATCGCGCGCGGCCCGGGGGCCATGCATGACCAAAGCGCGCGCCTTATGGACGATCGCCGCCGGCGTGGCGGAACTCCGCACCGAGACCCTGCCCCGCCGCGCCCCGGATCAGGTGCTGGCGCGCATGCTGGCATCGGGCATTTCACGTGGAACAGAAAGGTTGGTGCTGGCGGGCAAGGTGCCGGAAAACCAACGGGGCGTGATGCGCTGCCCCTTGCAGGCCGGCGATTTCCCTTTCCCGGTGAAATATGGCTACAGCGGCGTGGCGCACGTCATGGAGGGCCCGGCGGAACTCCAAGGCAGGCGCGTATTTTGCCTCCACCCGCATCAGGATCTCTTCCTCGCTCCCGCCGCCATGTGCATCCCCATTCCGGATGCGGTGCCCGATACCCGCGCCGTGCTTGGCGCCAATATGGAAACCGCGCTAAATATCCTTTGGGATGCAGGACCCCTGGCCGGAGAGCGCGCCTTGGTGATCGGCGCTGGCGTGGTCGGGCTGCTGGTGGCCTATCTGCTCGCGCGCATCCCAGCCATGGCGGTGACGATCATTGACCCCGACCCATCGCGCCGGGCCACGGCGGAACAATTCGGCGTGGCTTTCGCCGCCCCGGAAGCGGCGCCGGAGGATCAAGAATTGATCATCCATGCCAGCGCCAATCCCGCCGGCTTGCGCCAGGCCCTGCAATGCGCAGCCTTTGAGGCGCGGATTATCGAAGCCTCCTGGTTCGGCGCGCAGGAAGTCGCGTTGCCTTTGGGTGAAGCCTTTCATTCCCGCCGCCTGAGCCTGATTTCAAGCCAGGTGGGCGCCGTCGCACCCGCCATGCGTGCCCGGCGCAGTTTTGGGCGGCGCATGGCCTCGGCGGTCGGCCTGCTGGCGGACCCGACCCTGGAAGCCCTGATCGGCCCTGTGACTTCCTTCGATGATTTGCCCCAAGCGATGCCCGGCTTACTCAACCCTGCCCCCGGCACGCCGGCGCCGCTTTGCCCCCTCGTCACCTATGGTGCATGAGCCGCCGAACCGCACAGGAACAACCCCGCCCATGTTCAGCCTGACCGTTGTTGATCACGTCATGATCGCCCATTCCTTCCGCGGCGCGGAATTCGGCCCCGCGCAACGCCTGCATGGCGCCACCTTCATCGTGGAAGCGGAGTTCCGCACGCCGAAGCTCGATCCGCTCAATCTGCTGGTGGATATCGCGGCGGCGAAGGTGGAACTGCGCCATATCCTGGACGGGTTTGATTATCGCAATCTGGATGCGGAACCTGTCTTTGCCGGGCAGAACACGACAACGGAATACCTCTGCCTGCATATCCATCGCTGCCTATCGGCTGCCTTGGCTGGGGGCAAGCTTGGTGCCGGCGGCAAGGCGGTGACGGGCATTAAGGTGCTGCTGCGCGAAAGCCATATCGCCTGGGCAGCCTATGAAGCCGCGCCGGGTGAGGCGCCGGCGGCCTAACCTGAACGCGCCTAAGCCCCGCTTGATTGCAGTGCAATCAATGATTACAATGATTGCATCAGGAAGGGCGCCCGCATGGCCAGCATTACCATCCGTAATCTTGATGAGGCGTTGAAGCGTAGCCTTAAAATCCGCGCTGCCGAACATGGCCGTTCCATGGAAGAAGAGGCGCGCGATATCCTCCGCCAATCCATTAGCTGCCCTGCCCCCACCGTCGATCTCGGCCAGGCCATCCATCGCCGCTTCGCTGTGCTCGGCGGGGTTGATCTGGACCTGCCGCCGCGAGAGGCCACGCCGGCACCGCCGCACCTCGATTGAAGCGCGCGCATGATCCTGTTGGATACCAATCTGATCTCGGAACTTATGCGCCCCGCACCATCCGAAGCCGTGCTGGCTTGGTTCACCGTGCAAGACGCCGCCAAATTGTATTTGAGCGCGATTACAGAGGCCGAATTGCGCCGTGGTGCCGCCATGCTGCCAGCGGGCAAGCGGCGCCATGAAGTGCAGGCCGCGATAGATGCCATGCTCGCCGAGGATTTCGCCGGCCGCATCCTGTCCTTTGACAGCGCCGCCGCCCAGGCCTTTATGCAGGTGTTTCTGGAACGCCGCGCCGCAGGCCGCCCGATCAGTTTCGCTGATGGCCAAATCGCCGCCATTGCCCGCGCCCGGCAAGCCGCCATCGCCACGCGCAATATCGCGGATTTTGCCGGTTGCGGCATAGCGGTGATAGACCCTTGGGCGCATCAGCAAGGCCCTCGCGACACCCCATGACCCGCGCCATCCACCTTATCGTCCCCGCGCCCTTCAGCGCGATTTCCGGCGGCTATATCTATGATCGCCGCATGGTCGAAGGGCTCAGCGCACTCGGGCAGAATGTGCGCGTGGTGGAATTGGCCGGGCGCCATCCCTTCCCGGATGAAGCGGCGACCGAAGCGGCGCGTGCTGTCCTGGCAGAAGTCCCCGAAGGCGCGTGTATTGTGATTGATGGCCTCGGCCTGCCTGCCTTTTTGCCCTTGGCTGATGAGCTGACACGCCGCAGCGCAACCGCGCTGGTCCATCACCCAACTGCGCTCGAAACCGGCGCCCTAGAAGGCCAGCGCGAAGCCTTGAAGGCTGCCGAACGCGTACTGTTCAGCGCCTGCGCGCGGATCATTACCACCTCCACCCTCACGGCGCGGGATTTGCCGGAAGCTTTCGGCGCGGACCCCGCGCGCATCACGGTTATTGAACCAGGCACAGATGCCGCGCCCCGCGCGGTCGGTTCCGCTGGCCCAGGCTGCGCCATTTTGAGCATTGGCTTGCTTGTGCCGCGCAAGGGGCATGATGTGCTGCTCCACGCCCTCGCGCGTCTGACCGATCTTGAATGGTCGCTCGCCATCGCCGGCGATGCCACGCGCGATCCCGTGCATGCCGATGGGCTGCGGGCACTGGCGGCGGAGCTTGGCCTCGCGCAGCGCGTGCGCTTTCTGGGCGCGCTGCCGGATGCGGCTTTGGATGCGGAATATGCGCGCGCTGATCTTTTCGCGCTCGCCACGCGTTATGAAGGCTATGGCATGGCAGCCGCGGAAGCGATGGCGCGCGGCCTACCGCTTGCGATCACCGCCGGTGGCGCGATTGCCGATATTGTGCCGGAAGATGCTGCCGTGGTGGCGGCGGTGGATGACCACACTGCGCTGTCACGCGCCATGCGCCGGCCAATTTTCGATGCGGGCTTGCGCGCCGCCATGGCTGAAGCCTCCTGGCGCGCCGGCCAAGCCTTGCCGCGCTGGCCGGACCGCGCCGCCGCTTTCCTGAAAGCTCTCGATCATGGCTGAAAGATTCGATGGTGATTGGCTCGACCTGCGTGAGCCTCATGACGCCGCAGCGCGCAATCCAGAATTGGCGGCGCTGCTCGCGGCTTCTCTGCCGGGGCGGCCACGCCTGCTTGATCTTGGCGCGGGCACCGGCAGCTTGCTCCGCTGGCTTGGCCATTTCATTGGCCGCGCGCAAAGCTGGACCTTGGTGGATAGCGATACGGAACTGCTCGCCCGTGCCTTTGACACCATCGCTGACCGTGCCGAGGCCGTGGGTTGGCCCGCCACCAATCCAGGGCGCAGCGCGTTGCTGGTCCATGCGCCGCATGGCGCCTGGCGCATTGAAGCGATCCTTGTCGACCTTGCCGCCGCACCGGCCAATCTGCCCTTGGAACGCGTGGATGCGGTAGTGAGCACGGCGCTTTGTGATCTGGTCTCGCGCGGTTGGGTGGAAGCCATGGCCGCTGCCTGCGCCGCGCGCCGCCTGCCCTTCTATGCTGCGCTGAATGTGACAGGACGCGAGCGCTTCACCCCGCCCCATGCCGCCGATGCGCTGGTGGCCCGCGGCTTTCGCCGAGACCAGGCGCGCGACAAGGGTTTTGGTGGCGCATCACTCGGGCCGCATGCGCCCGCCGTCATGGCGGAAGCCTTTGCCGCGCATGGCTATGCCATTCATCGCGCGCCGAGTGAGTGGGTGGTGGATCGTCGCGCCCGCGCCTTTACCCGCGCCACTGCCGATGGCCATGGCCTGGCTGCACTCGGCTGGGAAAGGCGTGGTGCGGAGGCCATTCTGGATTGGCTTGAAACGCGGCGCGATCAGGCCGACGCCGGGCAGCTTGCCGTGCGCATCGGTCATCAGGATTTCCTCGCCCTTCCTCCTGCAAGGTAGTTGCACATGCCCCTTTTGCTCGGCTGCATCGCAGATGATTTCACGGGGGCGACGGATCTCGCGAATACGCTTGTTAAAGGCGGCATGACTGCCGTGCAGGTGATTGGCGTGCCGGCCGGCCCCCTGCCGGAAGCGGATGCCGTGATCGTTGCGCTGAAATCGCGCACCGCGCCGGTGGGTGAGGCGGTGGCGCAATCGCTTGCCGCTTGTGATGCGCTGCTGGCTGCCGGTGCCAAGCAGATTTTCTGGAAATATTGCTCGACATTTGACAGCACGAAGCAGGGTAATATCGGGCCTGTCGCGGATGCGCTGCTGAAGCGATTGGGTTCGGGCTTTGCGCTCGCTTGTCCATCCTTCCCGACCAATGGGCGCACGATCTATCTCGGCCATCTTTTCGTCGGTAATGCACTGCTCAATGAAAGCGGCATGGAAAACCATCCGCTGACGCCGATGACCGATGCCAATCTGGTGCGCGTGCTTGGCCGGCAAACTGATGGCGCGGTGGGATTGGTGCCTTTCACCACTGTCGAACAAGGTGCCGCCGCCACGCGCCAGGCCATGATGCGCCTTGCCGCGCAAGGCCGGCGCTATGCGATTATGGATGCGGTGACGGATCAGCATTTGCTTGCAATTGGTGAGGCTGCTGCACAACACGCGCTGATCACCGGCGGTTCCGGCGTTGCGATGGGCCTACCTGAGAATTTCCGCCGTACCGGCCTGCTGCCCGCGCGTGGCGATGCGGCCAGCCTGCCGCCCATGCAGGGCATGGCGGCGGTGGTGGCGGGGTCCTGTTCGCGCGCGACGCTCGGGCAAATCGGCCTCGCGCGGGATCACGTGCCGGTCTTGGAATTGGATGCGCTGGCCACGCCCGATGCGGCGGCGCTGACGGCGCAGGCTTTGGAATGGGTCGCGGGTAAATTGGCCGCTGATCGCCCGGTGGTGATTGCGGCAAGCGCACCGCCCGAAAAGGTTGCCGCATTGCAGGCGAAGCTTGGCCGTGATGCGGCCGGCGCCCTGATTGAAGCGGCCATGGCCACGATTGCGGCAGGGCTGGTCACACGTGGTGTCGGCAGGCTGGTGGTGGCGGGGGGTGAGACCTCTGGCGCTGTCGTGCAGCGGCTTGGCGTGACAGCGCTCCGCATCGGTCCCGAGATTGATCCAGGTGTGCCCTGGACTTTTGCCGAGCCGCACGGGCTGCATCTGGCGTTGAAGTCCGGCAATTTTGGTGCGCGCGATTGCTTCCTGAAAGCCTTCACCCATGGATGAGGCAGCGCTGCGCGCGCAACTCGCTGCCCTTGGCGCCTCGCTCTTTGCGCGCGGCTATTCGGTGGGGACAGCCGGCAATATCAGTGTGCGGCTGCCGGATGGGTTTCTGATGACGCCGGCGAATTCCTGCCTCGGGAGGCTTGATCCCGCGCGTATCTCCAAGCTCGGGCCAGATTTTTCGCATGTTTCGGGTGACAAGCCATCCAAGGAAATCTTCATGCATCGCGCAGTGCTGACAGCGCGGCCCGATGCCGGGGCGGTGGTGCATTTGCACTCCACCCATGCCACCGCGATTGCCTGTCTTGCCGAACCCGGGGAGGTCGCGCCGATCCCGCCACTCACGCCCTATTTCGTGATGCGTGTTGGGCGGCTTTTACCGGTGATCCGCTATTACCGCCCCGGCGATGGCGCGATGGAAAACGACATTCACGAGGCCACTAAGATGGCCAAGGCCGTGCTGCTCGCCAATCATGGCCCGGTGGTCTCGGGCCGCACTTTGGAGGATGCCGTGCATACGGCAGAAGAATTGGAAGAAGCCGCGCGGCTTGCGCTGCTGCTGCACGGTGCCGGTGCGCGTAGCCTGACGCCGGCGCAAGTGGATGATCTGCTGGATGTTTTCGGCTGATCCATGTGGATTATGATCGCCGCGCCTTGTACACGTGGTGGCGCTGATGTTGCGCTCCGCGCCGCGCGTTTGGCTGAAACGAACCAGGCAGCACTTGCGATCCTCAGGCTTGGTCATGTCCCGGCGATAGGCTTGAATATGGCGCTGCCCATCATTGCCGCAGCTGAGGGCGATGTGTTTGACGAAGTGATGATGCCGCTATCACTTGCCTTGGCTGAGCGTTGCGATGCCGTGCTGCGCCTGGGTGGGCCAAGCAAAGGCGCGGATCAGGAAGTCGGGCGCTTCAGGCGGGCGGGAAAGCCCGTGTTCTGTGCCCTGGCGGAAATCCCGCCCGCATGAGTGAAGGAGAACCCAATGCAGCCTGATCCCGGCTGGTATGGGCTGACGCCAGATGATGGGCATAGTATCGCCGCCGCGCATGCCGTTGAGATCTACAAGCACACCAGCCAGGTGCGCACCGCTCGTGGCGGCGGTGCTTTCCTTGCGGATCGGCTGCTGACCGATGGCCGGCGCGTTTCGTTGATTGCCGTGGATGACGCGCATTTCGCCTGTGAGGATTGGTTTGGCGGCTGGGTCATGGTGAAGGCCACGGAAAATGAATCGGAAGCGCTGCTGGCCGCGCTGAAGGCCGGGCATTTCTACGCAAGCCAAGGCCCGCGGATTGAAGGCTTTGTCTGGGGAAAGGATCGCGTTGAGGTGCAGTGCAGCCCGGCATCCAGCATCATGGTGCTGGGGCGTGGTTCATCCGCCGCGCAGGCGGTGGCGCCCTTGCAGACCAGGGCAGTGCTGCCGCTCGAAAAACTGCGCGATGGTGGCTTTGCGCGCATTTTAGTGGTCGATGCGGCGGGCAAGCGCGCCTGGTCCAATCCCCACTTCTTTTGAGTCACAGGAATTTCACCGAAATGCAACGGGCTTTGCGGCTTAACCTTAGCGAGGCGGGACGCTGCTGAAGATGGCGCCAAAGTCGTGGGAGACACCCGTGTTCTGATGTATATTCAGGCACCTCAACTCACGATGCAAATTCATTTCATTTTTGACTTAAGCTTTGCGTAACTTGGTGCCGAGTAAGAATACAGAAAGCAGCGTGACTAGCCCTGCGATATCCTGGTGGCGATTAACCTGAGGCAGCGAAAATTTGTGGCGCCTCAATATCCCTGGTCACCTTTCAGCAAGAACGACGCCCGCATAATGGCGCGGTCTCACGAAAGGAGTACGCCAGACAATGCGTATCAGAATTGCCCCCTATTGCTCACCATCCTTGCAATGATCGGCGCGGTGAATGCCGGCGCGGCCATCTATGCCTGGGTGTCCATGCGCCACAACGCCCAGAGCTTCACCGAAATCAAGGCCAATGCGGTTGCGCCGCTGATTGACTTGAAGGCGTTGTCAGACGCCTATCCTGTTTTTGAAGTGGATGCATCCCACAAAATTCGCAATGGCAATTTCACTTGGGAAGAGGGTGCAACAAACCTTACCGATGCGGTGAAGAACATCAACCGCTCCTGGTCGGCCCTGGCCCAGGCGCAATTACCGCCAAGCGTCCAGGAAGCCTTTGCCCAGGCGCGCGAACGCCGCTCGGCGGCGTAACAGGTCACGCAGGATCTGGTGCGCATCGCCACAGCCAAGAACAGCGCGCAGGTTGAACAGCTCATCAAGGAACGGCTCTTTGAGGCGATTGACCCATTTACGGAATCGATCGGCGCCATGATGGACACCATCGTGGCCGAAACCAATGACAAGGTCGCGAATGAATTGACCTTGGTCAACCAAGGCACGCTGTTGATCGCGCCGGTGGGGCTTTTCTCCCTCGCCGCCCTGGTCGCTGCCGGTTGGGTCGTGGTTGCCCGAGTGACGCGTCCGCTTGGAACGGTTGCTGCTGGCATGGAAAATATGTCGAAGGGCGATCTTTCAAAGGAATTTCAGGGTATGGGGCGCCAGGATGAAGTGGGTGAAATGGCGCGTGCCGCCACTGTCTTCCGCGAAGGCCTGGTGGAAGCGGAAAAGCTGCGTGCAGCGGAAGCGGCACGTGGGGCAGAAATGGAAGCGGCGCGGCGCGCTGCCATCCAAAGCATTGCGGGCGATCTGGAGCGCGCGGTTGGCCAATCGGTCAGCACACTGTTCCAGAGCACGGCGATGCTCGTGCAGGAAGGCACCAAGGTTGCCTCCGTCACGGATGCGACCCTGTTCCAGGCGCGCTCTGCCGCGCGGGAGGGCACGGAAGCCGATCACGGCATCCAATCCGTCTCCGCCGCGGCTGAGGAACTCACGGTTGCGATTTCCGAAGTCTCCAACCGCGTGACTACCGTGGCGCAAACCGCGCGCGGTGCGGCGGAACAGGCGGATCGCGTGAGCAGTCTGGTGGATGGGCTGAATGCGGCATCGGTGCGCATCAATGATGTCACCGGGCTAATCGGCACCAATGCCGCGCAGACCAATCTGCTGGCGCTCAATGCCACGATCGAATCGGCCCGCGCCGGTGAGGCTGGCAAGGGCTTCGCGGTGGTGGCTTCTGAGGTGAAGAACTTGGCCGCACAATCGGCCAAGGCGACCGAGAGCATCCAGACCGAAATCGGCGCCATGCAGACCACATCGGCGATGTGGTCGGCGTGATCGGCGACATCGTGGCCCGTATCAGCCAGCTGGATGGCGAAAACATTGCCATCGCGGCGGCGTTCGAGGAACAATCCGCCACCACAGCAGAAATCGCTTCCAGCCTCCGCAATGCCGCCAAGGCGGTGGATGGGCTGGAAGGCTCCATCGGCCGGGTGTCCGGGATGGCGGAACATGCCGGCAAGGCCATGGGGGGCATCACCCATGCAAGCCGTACACTGGCAGATGAGGCGGTGCAGCTCCGCGAAGCGACCCAGGCCCTGATCAAGCGGCTGCAAGCAGCCCGACCTCTTCACCGGGCTTCTCTGGCAGGCGGTGGCTCCCCGGGGCCACCGCCTTTTTTATGGCAGACGGGGGGCAGTGGCGTCAGTTGGTTTGATGGTGTATTCTTTCCTAGAGGAAGGGCTATAGATGCGGTTTTTTGCGGCTGGAACAGACCGCGCCGAGCCGCGTTTAGCCTCGACGAATCCCTGCAGTAACTGTGGCACCAAAGTCACCACACTGTGGCGCCGCCCCATTTTCGCCGAAAATCACAGATCAAATTCCTATATTCCACTAATACCCACAGTCTCTTTCAGCTAATCACACCAAGTTTCACCAAGTTACAGCCGCCATACTTGCTCCGTTAATTTCGCCTGGCTTACCTCGCCTCCGATACGCAACAGCGTTGCATCCATACGGGGGCTTTGAACCGAAATGAAGACAAGCAAGCTTGTCGAGACCGCCTTTGTAGCTCTTGGTCTGGCCTTTGTGTTTAAACCATCTTTTGCGAGTCAGGCGAACCCACAGCCCGCCGCCCAACACCAGCAGGCCGCCAAGCCCGCCACCGTTCGGCCCGCCAATCAGGCTCAGGCGAATCCTCAAGCCCCACGTCCCGCTGCCGTGCAGGCCCAGAGCGTCAGCACCAATCAGGCGGTGCAACCTGCGCGTCGCTCCAATACTCAAGTCCAACGCCTTGAGCACGCCAATCTTGGCGGCATTTCCTGCGTGCCTTATGTGCGGCAGGCCACGGGCATGGCGATTCGCGGCAATGGCGGCGATTGGTGGCATAATGCTGCCGGGCTTTACGCACGCGGCCATGCACCGGAAGCCGGCGCCATCCTGGCCTTTTCCCGCACCGGGCAAATGCGTTCCGGTCACGTCGCGGTGGTGCAGGAAGTGATCAGTGCGCGCGAAATTCGCATCCATCACGCGAATTGGGCGGGTCCCGGCATTCGTCGCGGGTCGATCATGCAGGATGTCTCGGTGATTGACGTGTCCCTCAATAATGACTGGTCATCAGTTCGTGTGCAGGTCGGGCGGGATCAGGAAAGCCTGGGCCGCATTTACCCAATCCAGGGCTTTATCTATGATCGCCCGGACAATGGCAACATCCGCACCGCCGCAACCCCACGGGCCGGTGGCTCAGTGCTGGCCCATGCGCAGTCACTGCGCCCGAATGGTGTGCGGGGCTTTGAGGAAGTCGCGCAGGCGCCAGCGCGCCGGTAAGCGTCACACGCTTTCATCGGATTTACCCGGCGCTGGTTTTGCCTTGAAACCACGCCCGGCGACCACCGCATCTTCGCCGAAACGGGCGCGCAAAGCTTCCATCGCCTTCCAACGCGCGGCACGGCGCGGTGCCTCGGGATCGGCCAAATCGCCCCGATCCGCCTGATCCGCCGGCGCCAGGGGCTGGGCGCCAATGCCAATCAGCCGAAACGCCGTGCCATCGGCTTCCTCCTGCAACAATGGCCTGGAAGCGGCGAAAATCACCTCCGGCAAAAGGCTTGGTTCCGGCAGGCGCTGAGACCGGGTGCGGAGCGCAAAATCGGCCGCCTTCAGCTTCAGCACCACCCCGCCCGCCGCCAGCCCCTTTTCCCTGAGCCGGCGCGCGAGTTTTTCGCACATCCGCCAAAGCGGCGCCTCAAGCGCGTCTAAGCCAGCTATATCGGTATCAAAGGTGGTCTCGGCGCTGATGCTTTTGGTCTCTCGGCTTGGGTTGACCGGGCGGTCATCCTCGCCCCGCGCGCGCGCCACCAAGACTGGGCCATCGGCGCCGAAACGGGCCAAGGCAGCGCGGGCATCAAGCGCGGCCAATTGCCCCAGGCGCACAAAACCTGCCGAGGCCAGGCGCTTGGCCATGGCCGGCCCTACGCCGGGCAGTACGGCCACCGATTGGGGCGCCAGCCAGCCGGCGGCCTCCCCCGCGCCAATCACGGCAAAACCTCTCGGCTTGTCTCGTTCTGCCGCCAATTTCGCCATGAGCCGATTTGCAGCCAAGCCCACAGAGACCGTCACTCCCACCTCACGCTCGACGGCACGAGCGAAGCGCGCCAGCACCACGGCGGGGGGCGCGTTATGCAGCGCCTCGGTCCCCCGCAGATCGAGCACCGCCTCATCTATCGAAAGTGGCTGCACCAAGGGCGTGAGCGCTTCCATCATGGCGCAGATGCGCGCCCCTTCGCGGGCATATTTCGCGATATCGGGTTTGATCACCACTGCATCGGGGCAGGCGGCGCGCGCCTTGAACATGGGCATGGCGCTCCGCACGCCCGATAGCCGAGCGATATAGCAGCACGCCGCGACAACGCCGCGTGTCCCGCCCCCCACAATCACCGGGCGCGTCGTCAATGCCGGCTGGTCGCGCTTTTCGACACTGGCATAGAAGGCATCGCAATCAATATGCGCGACGGTCAAGCGGAACAGATCAGGATGGGCGATAACACGCCTGGAACCGCAAGCCGGACAACGCGCGAAATCCTCGGCCGCGTGGTGGAAGCAATCGCGGCAGAGTGCGGGCATCGCTTATCGCCTTAGCCAAGGTATGGCGGCGAACCAAATTAGCAGCACGGCATAGATCACGCCTTCAATACTCGCGAAATGCGCGAGCCATTGCTCGGGCGACAGGCCGCGCATCGCACGTGTCATGGCGATTTCCGCGCCAATCAGCAGCACCAGGCCAAAGACGCCCATCAGCAGGCGCCCGCCCGATTTCGGCGGAATGCCAAAGCGGCGCGCGATCAGCGGCGCGAAATGGAAAATGGCGGCGAGCATGGGGATGGCTTCAAGCGCACTCGCCACCACCACACCAAAGCGCGGCGCCAGCAGCACTTCGCGCGTCGCGCCCAGCAAAAAGCCAATCGCAAAGAGCAGCAGGAAATAGACCGCCCCCGCCCTGAAACTACGCCCGATCATGCTGCATCCCAAAGCCGTGCGGCGCCAAACACGCCCGAGGAATCGCCATGCTTCGCCTGCACCAAGGGCGTGCGCGCCACATCGCCAAAGCCATACCGCGCCATCAGCCCCGGTACATCGCGATAAAGATGCGCCATATTGGACAGGCCGCCCCCTAACACGATCACATCCGGGTCGAGGATATTGGCAATCATCGCCAAGGCCCGCGCCAGCCGATCCGCATGCCGCGCCAGTGCCGCTTGCGCGCGTTTATCCCCTGCCGCCGCTCGCGCCGGCAGGGCTGTGGCATCGCGCGCCCCCGGTCCATCGCAATCCGCCGCCAGGGCAGGGCCGGCCAGGAAGGTCTCCTGGCAGCCATGCTGGCCGCACCAACAGCGGGGACCCGGAAATTCTGCGGGTTGCATCCAGGGCAGCGGCACATGGCCCCATTCGCCGCCCGTGCCATTCGGCCCATCCAGAATGCGCCCGCCCGAGACAATCCCCGCACCGGTCCCGGTGCCGATGATCACCGCGAAAACAGTGTTGTAGCCAGCGCCGGCGCCATCCGCGGCCTCACTCATCGCGAAGCAATTCGCGTCATTGCTGATGCGCACGGCGCGGCCAAGCAAAGCCTCCAGATCCTGTTGCAAGGCGCGCCCATTCAAAGCTTGGGAATTGGCGTTGCGGACCAGGCCAGTCACGGGGCTCGGGCTACCTGGAATACCGATGCCGATGCTGCCGCGTTGGCCAAGCCCTCCCTCGGCATCGCGCACCAAATCGGCGATGGTCGCCAAAACGCCGTCATAGGCTGCGGGGCTGGCGCGGCGTTCGCGCAGCAGTACGGCGCCATCATCGCCCAAGGCCACGATTTCCGTCTTGGTGCCGCCCAGATCAATGCCGAGTTTCATGCTATTAGTCTTGGTCAAAGCAAGGCAGCGCCGCAAGCCTGAACTGGCGGCCACACGCAAGCCATGGTGGAAGAGAACGCATGAGCGAGACGATTCTGGATGTGAGGGGCCTGACCTGCCCCCTGCCGGTGCTGAAGGCGAATAAGGCGCTACGCGGCGTGGCAGGCGGCGGGCGGCTGACCGTGCTGGCCACCGACCCGGCCTCGGTTGCGGATTTCAATGCCTTTTGCCGGGAAACCGGCCATGCGCTGCTGGCCTTTTCCGAAGATCAGGGCAGCTATCGCTTCGTGATCCGTAAGCGCGACGACACATCAGCATGAGCGTGCTGATCCTGACCCATGCCGCCTGTGTGGCGCATGATCCGGGGCCGCATCACCCGGAATGCCCAGACCGCTGGCGTACCGTGATACGCGCCCTGGAAGCGGAGGCCTTCAGCGCCCTGCCGCGCGCCGAGGCACAGCGCGCAACGCGGGAACAAATCCTGCGCGTGCATCCCGAAGCCTATCTGCAAGCGATTATGAAAGCCGCTCCTGCCGAGGGTGATCGCGTGGCGCTCGATGCCGATACCATTCTGTCCCATGGCAGCATTAAAGCGGCCTTGCGGAGTGCCGGCGCTGCTGTGGCGGCAGTGGATGCGGTCTGCACCGGCCCGATCCGCCACGCCTTTTGCGCCACACGCCCGCCTGGCCATCACGCTGAGCCATCTCGCGCCATGGGGTTTTGCGTCTTTGCCAATGCCGCGATTGCCGCGCGCCATGCCCAGGCTGTGCATGGGCTGACACGTGTTGCGGTCGCGGATTTCGATGTGCATCACGGCAATGGCACGCAAGCCTGTTTTGAGGCCGATGCATCTATGATGCTGGCATCTTCGCATCAACGGCCGCTTTACCCCGGCACCGGCACGCCACAGGAACGGGGTGTGGGCAATATCTTCAACGCCACCCTGCCGCCGGGCGCTGATGGCGCGGCGTTTCGTGCCGTGTGGGATAGGCTGTTGCTGCCGGCCTTGGACGCCTTTGCGCCTGAATTGCTGATCATCTCGGCTGGGTTTGATGCGCATGTCGCGGACCCGCTGGCGCAGGTGCGGCTGACGGAGGCGGATTTCGCCTGGATAACGCAAGAACTTAGCACGCTTGCGGCGCGCCATGCCGAAGGGCGTGTCGTTTCAGTGCTGGAAGGAGGTTACGATCTGGCTGCGCTTGGTTCGTCGGTTGCCGCCCATGTCCGTGCACTGATGCTCAGTTAATCCGTGCGCGGGACCAGCCCGCACCCCAAAATTCCACATTACAAAATGAAGAGGTTCGCCATGCACCGTCGTCATCTTCTCGCCGCCCTGCCAGCCGCGGCGCTCGCCCCGCGCTTTGCCGCCGCGCAGGAATGGCCGCCCAGCCCCGTGCGCGCCATTGTGCCCTTCGCGCCCGGTTCCGCCACCGATACAGTCGCGCGCGTCTTTACCGAGAAAATGCGCGAAACCCTCGGCCAGAATGTGGTGGTGGAAAATCGCGCCGGCGCCAATGGGCTGATCGGGGCCGAGGCCGTCGCCCGCGCCACGCCGGATGGCCTGACCGTGCTGATCGGCACCAATTCCACCAATGCCGCCGCAGGCGCCCTTTTCAAGCGCGTGCCCTTTGATGTGGACACTGCCTTCATCCCGGTCTCGACCCTTGGTTCCGTGCCGCTGCTGGTTGCGGTGCGCGCCGAATCGCGTTGGCAGAATCTGGCTGAATTGCTGGCCGAGGCGAAAACCAAGCCCGAAGGCATCACCTACGCCTCTGCGTCGTCGTCCCAGCAGGTCTCGACCGAGCTCATGGCGCATATGGCCGGGGTCAAGATGCTCCGCGTGCCTTATCGGTCCTCGCCCTTGGCAGTACAGGATTTGCTGGCAGGACGGGTTGATCTTTTCGTGGCCGATCAATTGGTTATCCTGCCGCAGGCGCGCGAGGGGAAGCTGCGCATCCTTGGCATCACCGCGCCGCAACGCTCCGCCATGCTGCCGGAAATCCCCACCGTGGCGGAAGCCGGCAATCTACCTGGCTATCAGATCACCGCCTGGTTCGGGCTTTTCGTGCCCGCCGGCACGCCAACCCTGGCGGTTTCCCGCCTGAATGCCGCGGTGCGCCGCGCCGGGGAACAGGCCGATTTGCGCGAAAGACTGTCGTCGGGCTTCGGGATGGTGGTGTCCACCTCCACCCCAGAAGAAGCGGCTGCCTTCGTCAAATCCGAGACCCAGCGCTGGACCTCGGCCATTCGTACCGCGGGCATAGAACCGGAATAGACATATCCACATTTGTCAGGCTAGGCTGACAGTATGGTACGTACACCAACCGAGACGGCGGGGGCCCCAACGTCCGATATTGCCGCCCTTTCCTTCGAGCAAGCGCTCGCGGAGCTTGAAGGCATTGTGCGGGAATTGGAAAGCGGCAAGGGCGCCTTGGAAGCCTCGGTCACCGCCTATCAGCGCGGTGCCGCGCTGAAGCGCCATTGTGAGGCGAAGCTCGCGGAAGCGGAGCAGAAAATCCAAGCCATCGTGGATGGCCCAGCCGGGCCATCCCTGCGAGACGTGGAATAGAGCGCCGCATGCTGGCGACCCCGCCCGATCTCGCCAAGGCTCTTGCAGCCACCATGGCGGCGGCGGCTGCTGAAATTGATCTCGCGCTTGATGCGCTGATCCCGCCGCCCGAGGGCGATGAGGCGCGGCTGTTTGAAGCCATGCGCTATGCCAGCATGGGGGGCGGCAAAAGGCTGCGCGGTTTTCTGGTGCTGGAAGGTGCTGCGCAATTCGGCGTGGCGCGAGAAGCGGCGCTGCGTGTCGCCTCGGCGATTGAAATGCTGCATGCCTATTCGCTGGTGCATGATGATCTGCCCTGCATGGATGATGATGATCTGCGCCGCGGCAAACCCACCGTGCATCGCGCCTTTGATGAAGCAACCGCCGTGCTGGCAGGTGATGCGCTGCAAACCCAAGCCTTTCTGGTGTTGAGTGAGCCGGAAACGCATGCTGATCCCGCCGTGCGGGCGGAGCTCTGCCGCGCCTTGGCGCGGGCGGCCGGCGCGCGTGGTATGTGCGGCGGGCAGATGCTGGATATGCTGGCGGAAGAAGCTGGGCGCCCCTTGGAAGAGGCGGAAATCGGCCGGCTGCAATTGCTGAAGACCGGCAAGCTGGTTGAATTTTCCGCCGAGGCCGGCGCCATTCTTGGCAAGGCGCCCATTCAGCTGCGCCACGCGCTTTCCGCCTATGGCCGCGATCTGGGTGCTGCCTTTCAGATTGCCGATGATGTGCTGGATGCCACCGCATCGGCCGAGGACACGGGCAAGCGTACCGGCAAGGATGCCGATGCCGGCAAGGCCACTCTGGTCGGGCTTTTGGGACTTAAACGCGCCAGGCTGCAAGCGGAACGGCTTGCCGCGCAGGCGCAGGATCATCTGGATGCTTTCGGGGATGCGGCGGCGCATTTGCGCGCGCTTGCGGATTATACCATCGCGCGGAGAAGCTGAATGAACCGTCCTGTCACACCGCTGCTGGATCGCATCACCATTCCGAGCGATTTACGAAATTTTTCTAGCGATCAATTGAAATGTATAGCCGACGAATTGCGCGCCGAGACGATTGACGCGGTTTCCGTCACCGGCGGGCATCTTGGCGCATCGCTGGGGGTGGTCGAACTCACTGTCGCAGTGCATGCGATTTTCGACACACCGCATGATCGGCTGATCTGGGATGTCGGGCATCAGGCCTATCCGCATAAGATCCTGACCGGGCGGCGCGATCGCATTCGTACGCTCCGCCAAGGCGGCGGGCTTTCCGGCTTCACCAAACGGAGTGAGAGCGCATACGACCCCTTCGGCGCGGCACATTCCTCGACCAGCATTTCCGCCGGGCTTGGCATGGCGATTGGCAGCCAATTGCAGGGCAAGGACCGCCATGTGATTGCGGTGATCGGCGATGGCGCGATGAGTGCCGGCATGGCGTATGAGGCCATGAACAATGCCGGCGCATCCAAGGCCAATCTGATTGTCATTCTGAACGATAATGACATGTCCATTGCGCCACCCGTGGGCGCGATGAGTGCTTATTTGTCCAAGCTGATTTCATCGCGCCCCTTCCTGTCCTTGCGCGATATGATGGCGCGGCTGGCCAAGCGCTTCCCGGCGCCTTTGGAACGCGCTGCGCGGCGCGCGGATGAATATGCGCGCGGGTTGCTAACCGGCGGTACATTATTTGAAGAACTTGGCTTCTATTACGTGGGTCCGGTGGATGGGCATGATCTGGACCATTTGCTGCCCATTTTGCGCAATCTGCGTGATCGAGAGCAGCAAGGACCGATCCTGCTGCATGTGGTCACGCAAAAGGGCAAGGGTTATGCGCCGGCGGAATCCTCGCCTGACAAATATCACGGCGTGGTGAAGTTCAATGTCGTCACCGGTGAACAGGCCAAGGCGCTGCCCGGTCCGCCTTCCTTCACCAAGGTGTTTGCCAATGCGCTGATCGCGGAAGCGGAGGCTGATGAGCGCATCGTCGCCATCAATGCCGCCATGCCATCCGGCACCGGACTTGATGCCTTCGCCAGGAAATTCCCGCGCCGGAGTTTTGATGTTGGTATTGCGGAACAACATGCGGTAACTTTCGCGGCAGGGCTCGCGACCGAAGGGCTGAAGCCCTTTTGTGCGATCTATTCAACCTTTTTGCAGCGCGCCTATGACCAGATCATGCATGATGTGGCGCTGCAATCCCTGCCAGTACGCTTCGCGATGGACCGCGCCGGGTTGGTCGGCGCGGATGGCGCGACCCATGCGGGTTCTTTTGATATCGCCTATCTTGGCTGCCTCCCCAATATAGTGCTGATGGCGGCTGCCGATGAGGTGGAGCTGATGCATATGGTTGCGACTTCTGCCGCGATTGAGGATCGGCCTTCCGCGTTTCGCTATCCGCGTGGTGAGGGGTTTGGTCTTGAATTGCCCAAGTGCGGTTCGGTGCTTGATCTCGGCAAGGGGCGCGTGCTGCGCGAAGGCAACGCGATCGCAATCTTGTCTTATGGCGCGCGCTTGCAGGAATGCCTGAAGGCAGCTGATGAATTGGCGACACATGGGCTTTGCTGCACGGTCGCCGACGCGCGCTTTGCCAAACCGCTTGATACTGCCTTGGTAGAGCGGCTTGCGCGTGAGCATGAAGTACTGATCACGATTGAAGAAGGCTCCATGCTCGGCTTTGGCAGCCTCGTCATGCATCATTTGGCGACGCATGGGCTGCTGGATCGCGGGCTGAAGCTGCGCCCCATGTGCCTGCCGGATGTCTTTATTGATCACAACGCGCCGCGCAAGCAATATGACCAAGCTGGGCTGAATGCGCCGCAGATTATGGCAACAGCACTTGCCGCTTTGGGCAAGGCAGAGATGCATTTGCCCGCGCGGGCGTAACCCCTTCGCCCGCGTCTATTCTGCCGCCTGCCGCATGGGGCCCGCGAAGCGCGGCGCCACCTGTTCCATGAAAAGGCGGATGGAGTTGTTGGTGACCTCGGCACTCATAGGCCCAAGGCGGAAGGAGCAGATCACACCGCCAACGCCGGTCGCCTCAATCTCCGCCATACGCGCGGCAATAGTCGCGGGCGTGCCGCAGATCAGCGAGTGTTCGGGATTGGCCCGAGCGGGTGGCGCGGTTTCCTTTTTCATGATCACGCCCTGTTCGGCGTAGATTTTCTCGCGCATGGCCTTGCGCTGTGCCTGCATTGCCTCAAAGGCAGGGATCGCGATGCGGCGCGCTTCGTCATCCGACTCCGCCACCACCACATTGCGCCAGACCCAGCTTTCATCGAGGCAATGCGCGATATGCGCGGCATCAAAACCTGCTTCCGCGAGCGCGGCGCGATAGGCCGCGAGGCGCTTTCGCGTCACTTCCAACGATTGCACATTCATCAGGAAGGGCAGGCCACGCCGCGCCAGATGCAGCGCGCCATCTTCGCTGGATGCAGCACGGATCACATAAGGATGCGGCTTGGTGAAGGGTACCGGGCGCAGCCTTGGCACATTCAATTCCCAGAATCGGCCCTTGTGCTGAAAACCATCCGGGCTGCTCCAGGCCTTCAGCATAATTCCCTCGGCTTCCTCATAGCGTTCCAAAGCTTCTTCCGCCGGAATGCCATAGCCCTGGTATTCATAGACGTTATAGGCTGTGCCGCGCCCAAGCCCGACAATCACCCGCCCGCCTGAGAGATTATCCAAAAGCGACATCTGTTCCGCGAGCCGCATCGGGTGATGCAGCGATACCTGCGCCACCGCAAAACCAACTTTTATGCGCTTGGTGGCTGACAGCACGGCAGCGGCGAAAGTCACCGGGTCCACATAGGCGCAATTGCCATCGAAATGATGTTCGGCAAGCCAGAGCACTTCCACCCCAAGTTCATCACAGAGCTTCGCTTCCGCGACGCTTTCCGCGATCACCCGCTGATCACCGGCAGGTTCGCGGCTTTCGGGAAAAAGGAAATTGCTGAAGCGCAGCATGGGGCTCTCCTGGGCGGGGCTGATGCCAGACTAGATCAAGCTAGCAGGGGCGCAAGTTTTTTCTTGCCCGCAGCCATCTGCCCGCGCTGTAATTAGGCCGATAAAAAGGGGGGCTTTGGTATGATCGGCAGGCGCGCAATGCTGGCAGCCGGATTGGCGGCACCCGCCATCCGAGCGGAGGCACAGGAACGGCCGATCCAGATCATGGTGGGCTTCACGCCGGGTGGGAATATTGACCTCGCCGCGCGCATGGCCGCGCCCTTTCTGGAGAAATACCTGGGCGGCCAGCAGATCATCGTCGTCAATCGCCCAGGTGCGGGCGGCATGATCATGTTGAATGAGGTCTCGGCCGCCGCCCCGGATGGTCGCATAGCCGCGCTGGTATCGCTGCCCGCGCTGGTGACGGCACTCTATGACAATACGCCCCGCTATCGCGTGGAAAGCTTCGCCTATGTCGGGCTTTTGACCGATGAACCCTATACCATCTTCGTGGCACCCAATTCACCCTATCGCAGCCTGACCGATCTGATCGAAGCTGCGCGCGCCAAGCCCGAAGATATCACCATGGCGGGTGCCGGCATTGGCAGCGCGCCGCATCTGGCGCTGATGCAGTTGGAAAACGCTTCTGGTGCGCGCTTTACCTGGCTGCCCACCACCGGCGCGGGCCAAGCGATGCAATTGGTGCAGGGCGGGCATGTGGTGGGGTCCATTTCCACTGTCAGCCTGACGGTGCGTGCGCATCTGCAAGGCGTGCTCCGTGTGCTGGCGCTGATGGAAAAGCAGCGCTGGGACAAGGCAAGTGATTTGCCAACTGTGGCGGAAGCGGGCTTTCCGCTGGCGGCTGGTTCAGCGCGCGGCTTTGCCCTGCCCGCGGCAACACCGGAACCCGTTCTGGCGCGCTGGGAAGAAGCAGTGCGCCGCACAGCGGAAGACCCGGATTTCCGCGCCATCGCGGAACGCGATTTCCTGATTGTGCGGCACATGAACCGCGCCACTATGCGCGGCTTCGTGGATGAGCAATACGCCGCCTATGGCGAGATGTGGCGGCGCACGCCCTGGAAGAAGTGACGCGTCAGCCGCGCCACATCCCCCCGCCATCCACATCCACTACCGTGCCATTCACATAAACGCCGCGCGGGCTTGCTAGAAACACGGCGAGGTCAGCAATTTCCGCTGCTTCAATCGGGCGATTGAACGGCAGGCCGGTGATGGTTTCCGCCCAACGTTCCTCATCGCCGAATTTCAGCTTCGCATTGACACGCGCCTGGGTGATCATGCGATCGGTCTTGGTGACGGCTGGATTGATGCCGACAACCTTCACACCGTTAACCTGCGTCGCCGCACCAAGCGCTTGCGTGAAGGCAATCAGGGAAGCATTGCCCGCGCCGCCGCAAATATAGCCCGCCTTCGGTGAACGCCCGGCCATGCCGATGATATTCACCACCGCACCGGCCTTGCGCGCTTCCATCGCCGGAAGATAGAGCTGGCAGAGGTGAATATAGCCGAACACCTTCAGGCTCCAGGCTTCCTGCCAGCGCTGGATGGAAATATCCTGCAACCGCCCGGAAGGAATGGCGCCGGCATTATTCACCAGCACATCAATATCCGGAAAAGCGGCATGCAGCCTTTCGCGTTCCTCGACCCGGGAGAGATCAGCGGCGAGGGTTTCGACGCGTACCTGCGCCAAGGCGCGCACCTTATCGGCAGCGGTCGCGAGTGCCGCCGGATCGCGCGCTGTGAGCACAATGTCGCAGCCCTCTCGCGCGAAGGATTCCGCGCAAGCAAGCCCAATGCCTTTTGATCCACCCGTGATTAGGACCCGCCTGCCGGCAAGTTGCACATCCATGTTCACACCACCAATTCAATGAGGAAGGGGCCGGGGCGCGCGAAGCTTTGGCTCATCATGTCAGCGACCTGATCGAGCGTGGTGGCCTGCGCGGCTTCCACACCCATGCTTTCAGCCAATTTCACCCAGCCGATATCGGGATTGCCAAGATCCATCATATCCATCGCCGTGCGGCCCGGATTGGCGCCGACATTGCGGTATTCGCCAAGCAGGATTGCGTATTTGCGATTGGAAATGATCACCGTGGTAACCGGCAGCCTTTCGCGCGCCTGAGTCCAGAGCGATTGCACCGTATACATGGCCGAACCATCGGCCTGCATATTGATCACGCGCCGACCGCCGCCACCAACGGCAGCACCGGTCGCCAAGGGCATGCCGCAACCAATGGCACCGCCTGTGATCTGCAACCAATCATGCGGCGCCGCGTTATGGGTTTCGGGGAAGAAGCCGCGACCATAGGACACGCTTTCATCGGCGATGATTGCGTCTTCCGGCATCAGCGCACCCAATACACGCGCAAGCCCTTCCGGCGATGGCGCACCGCGCACCACTTCCGGGCGCGGGCCGCGATCCGGGATGGCAATGGCCGGCGCGTTCAATTCCGCCGCCAGCGCCGCCAAGGCAACTTCGGCATTTTGTTCATAGCGCGTCAGCACATGCACTTCCGCATTGGCCGGGTAATGCAAGGAAGGCTTGCCTGGATAGCCAAAGAAACCGACCGGCGCCTTTGCATTCACCAGGATAAGATGCTCCGCCCATCTCAGCGCATCCACAGCCTGGTCCACGTAATAGGGCACGCGTTCCAGGGCGATACGCCCGCGCCCGCGCTGGGTGCGGCCGTTTGACCCCTCCGCCATCAGCCGCGCGCCGGTCGCTTCCGCGATCCGATAAGCGTTTACTTGCGCGCCTTCGCGGAGGCTCGGGCCGCCCAGCAGGATCAGCACATTCTTCTTCTCGCGCAGGATGCGCGCGGCGTTGCGGATGGCATGCGGGTCCGCTTGCGGCACGGCGGGTACGGGCAGGGCCGGCGCCACCACGCCGCCATCATTCCAGGCGATGTCGGCGGGCAGGATCAGCGTTGCGATCTGCCCTGGTGACGTCCGCGCCGCTTGCACTCCAACGGCGGCATCAGCGCCCACCTTGGTTGAATCGGTTGATGTCCTCACCCAGGCGGAAACACCGCGGGCGAAGCCTTCGGTATCGGCGGTCAGCGGCGCGTCATAGGGGCGATGATAGGTGGCGTGGTCGCCCGTGATATTCACAATGCCGGACCGCGCGCGCCGCGCATTATGCAGATTGGCCAAGCCATTAGCGAGGCCAGGGCCGCAATGCAGCAGGGTGCAGGCCGGCTTTTCCGCCATGCGCCAATAGCCATCCGCCATGCCGGTCACGACATTTTCCTGCAAACCCAGCACGCAGCGCATGCCGGGAATCCGGTCCAAGGCTGCGACGAAATGCATCTCACTCGTGCCTGGATTGGAGAAACAGACATCTACCCCACTACCTATGAGTGTATGGACCAGGCTTTCCGCACCATTCATTGCCGACTCTCCAACTGGCGATACCGGGCGCAGCCTGCGCCGAGCCTTGGCTGCGGGCAAGATGGGCACTTGCCATGCGGTAATTTCGCCGTAATTTGCCGCCACTAAAAAACAGCGGTCAGGAAAACCGCTTCTGGAGGAGTTCTTCGGTCATGCCTCGTTTGGCCGTTGCCTTTTTTGCCTCGGGCTTTGCCGCGCTGCTGTGTCAGATAGTCTGGCAGCGGATGCTGGGCATTTTTGCCGGTTCCGACACGATTTCCGCCGCGCTTGTCGTGGGCGCCTTCCTGGCCGGGCTTGGCATTGGTTCGATTATTGGCGCCAAGATCGCTGATCGCATTACGCCTGCGCGCGCGCTGATCGGCTTTGCCATTGCGGAAATTGGCGTTGGCATTTTTGCCCTGCTGTCCAAGGCATTCTTGTATGATTGGCTGGCGACGGATTTGGCCGGGGTGGTGGATGACCCGGCGATGATCTTCGCGCTCTGCTTCGCGGGGCTTGTGCTGCCAACCACGCTGATGGGCGCTTCCCTGCCGCTTTTGGCCCGTGCGGTGTCAACCGCCTTGGATACAGTCGCGGAACGGATCGGCCTGCTTTACGGCTTGAACACCTTTGGTGCCGGGCTTGGTGCGCTCCTGGGTGGTTGGTTTCTAGTTGGCAATCTCGGATTTGTCGGCGCGCTTTGGCTGGCGGCGGGGCTTGAAATTTTCGCCGCACTCTTTGCGCTTTCTCTGCTACCGCAGCTGCGAGGCCTGCCCTTGCCCTCGCCAAGCGCCGCCGCCAAGGATGGCGCGACACCCTTTGGCAGTCTGCCGCTTTGGTGCTTTCTCGTCTTCCTGTCGGGCTATGTGATTGTGGCGCTGGAGATTCTCTGGGTCCGCATCATGGGCCAGGTCGGCCAATATCACGCCTATCTTTTCCCGACGGTGCTTGGGATTTTCCTGTTGGCGGATGGGCTTGGCATGGCCTTCGCAGCCCGCATGGTCCGCCACCTGAAGGACCCTCGCCCGGCCTTTTTCATCACCCAGGGTGCCGGTTTTGTCTTGGCGGTGGTGTTGCTAGCCGCGCTTTGGCTTGCCCTGCCGCATTGGCCCATCGCTGATCTGATGGCGGTGGATCATTCGCGCCTGCATGGCAGGGCGCTGACGATGACCATCTTCCTGGCCGTGGTCGTAGTCGGTCCGCCCTCCTTCCTGATTGGCATGACCTTCGCCTTTGTGCAGCGCGCCGTGCAGCGGGATTTGGCGAGTGTCGGCACGCGGGTTGGTTGGGTGCAATTGGCCAATATCGCCGGCAATGCGGCAGGGTCCATTTTCACTGGCCTGATCACGCTGCATTTCCTCGGCACGGCGGGCACGCTGAAACTGCTGGCGGCACTTTCGCTTTTGCTGCTGCTGGGCTGGCTGTGGCATGGGGGATGGCGGCGGCCTGTGGAGAGTGGCTTGGCCATTGCCTCCGCGCTCGCACTTTTGCTTATGCCGGGCAATGCGGGGCTTTGGTCGCGCATGCATGCGGAAGGGCCGGGCAATATGGTGGCCTGGGCGGAAGATCGTTCGGGCGTGGCGTTTTTTCGCGACAGCAAGGGTGCGGATGGCGTGGCGGAAGGCCCCTTTTTCATCCAAGGCTTCAGCCAGGGGCGCATTCCCTTCCTGTCCATCCATCAATTCCTGGGCGCGGTTGGGCCGCTGATCCATACTGATCCGAAAAATGTGCTGGTAATTGGCATTGGCAGTGGCGGTACGCCCTGGGCGGCCGGCATCCGCCCGGAAAGCCAGATTCGCGCCATTGAATTGGTCGCACCCGTGCTGACCGCGCTGGAAGAAATCGGGCAGCATTACCCAGAAGGTCCCATTGCGCGCATGTTCAAGGACCCGCGTTGGCAGATGGAATATGGCGATGGTCGACGCACACTCGTCAAGGAAGACCGGCGCTATGACATTATCGAAGCGGATGCGATTCTGCCGCAGGGGTCACATTCCGGCTTGCTGTACAGCGCGGAGTTTATTGACCAAGCGCGGCGGCGTTTGGCGGCGGGTGGGCTTTACATTCAATGGACACCAACGCAGCGCGCGGTCGAAACCTTCGCCGCGGTCTTTCCCCATGCGCTGTTGTTGATGCCGGCAGGGGTGATGATCGGTTCCAACGAGCCGATTCCCTTCGACCCCGCAAGGCTTGTGGAGCAATTTGCACACCCCACACATCTGGCGCATCTGCGCGCCGGCAACAAGGATTTCAGCGATTGGGCGAGCCTATTCTCCGGAACACCGCTGCAGTGGCAGCCGGGGCAGAAGCGCGACGAAGCGCCGCTCACAGATGTTTTCCCGCGTGATGAATTCTACATCAACAACCCGAGCAACGATACCGGGCATTATGTGCGCAGTCGGAACGCATCGGGGCAGCGCCGCGCGGCAGCCAACTAACCGCGCGGTAGTGGGCCCTCTCTACATCCCAAGCGCGCGGCGATAGAGATCAAGCAGCGTTTCCTGTTCTTCCACTTCCGCCGGCTCCTGCTTGCGCAGCCGGATGACGGCGCGCAGCACCTTTACATCAAAGCCCGCTGATTTCGCCTCCGCGAAAATGTCCTTGATGTCGCTGGACAGCGCCTTTTTTTCTTCTTCCAGGCGTTCAATGCGCTCCACAATGGACCGCAGCCTTTCGCCGGCAATGCCGCCGACTTCGGTAGTTTCCTGCGTGCTGGGGCCCTTGGCCATTTTGCGTTCCTCAGTGTGTAGTCCGGACGCTTTAGCTTTAGGTGCACGTGCCATCAATGTTGCCCCTGGCTGGAGGAGGCGAATTTCGCTTTCTGTTCGGCGCTTGCTTCCTTCTGATACTGCGCCTGCCATTCCTTATAGGGCATGCCGTAGATGATCTCCCGCGCTTCAGGGTCGGTCAGCGGCAAGCCCTTTTCCTCGGCAGCGGCGCGATACCACTTACTCAGGCAATTCCGGCAAAAGCCGGCCAAATTCATCATGTCTATATTTTGCACGTCATTGCGACCGCGCAGATGTTCCACCAGCCGGCGGAAGGCAGCGGCTTCAAGCTCTGTCTGGGTTGCCTTGTCGATTTCGGGCATGGTGGCCTCCTGATACATCCCGCCATAGATGGCCCATTCGGCGCGACTTCGCCATACTCTCACGACAAAGGAAGTTTGCCATGGCTTTTACCGATGCATCCGCCCGCGCCGCGCTCCGCCAAGTGTTCGACGCGGCCATTGCCAGCGCCGATCCGCGCCAGGTTCTGGCGCGGCATTTGCCGGAACGCCCACCCGGGCGGGTGATTGTGCTGGGCGCCGGGAAATCCGCCGCCTTCATGGCTGCGGCGGTGGAGGCCGCCTGGCCCGATGCCCCAATCGAAGGCTTGGTCGTGACCCGCTATGCCCATGGCTACCCGACACAGCGGATCAGGGTGCTGGAAGCCTCTCACCCCGTGCCGAATGCCGCCGGGGCCAAGGCTGCGGCGGCATTACTGGAAGTGGCGCGCGGCGCGGGGGCGGATGATCTGGTGCTGTTTCTGGTTTCGGGCGGGGGGTCTTCGCTGACGACGCTGCCCGCGCCTGGGCTTACGTTGGAGGCGTTGATTGCGGTGAACAGGGCGCTGCTCGCGTCCGGCGCCACCATCCATGAAATGAACTGCATCCGCCGGCATCTTTCCGCCTTTTCCGGCGGGCGGTTGGCGGTAGCGGCGCATCCCGCGCGCGTGGTGACGCTCGCGATTTCCGATGTGCCGGGGGATGACCCGAGTGTGATTGCCTCCGGCCCCACCGTGCCGGACCCCTCAAGCTTCGCCGATGCGCGCGCCCTGGTGGCGCATTACGGCATGCAGTTACCGTCAGCGGTGATGGCGCATCTGGCCGCCGGCGTGGAGGAAAGCCCGAAACCCGGCGATCCGCGCCTGGGCACGCCGGATTATCGCTTCATCGCGACCCCCAACATGGCCTTGCAAGCCGCCGCCGCTGCCGCACGCAGCCTTGGCCTCACGCCCCTGATTCTGGGCGATGCGCTCGAAGGGGAGGCGCGGGAATTGGGCACTGCCCTTGCCGGCATCGCGCGATCCGCCGCAACCCATGGCCATCCCCTACCCGGCCCGGCCATCCTGCTCTCAGGCGGGGAGACGACAGTGACAATCCGCAACCCCAAGCCCGGCCGCGGCGGGCGGAATGGCGAATGCCTGCTCGGCTGCGCGCTGGCTTTGGCCGGAACCCCCGGCATCTGGGCGCTGATGGGCGACACGGATGGCATAGACGGGTCAGAGAATAATGCCGGCGCCATCGCCACCCCGGATACGCTAGCCCGCGCCTGCGCTGCCGAACTTGATCCCCGCACGCTGCTGGCGGGCCATGACAGCTATCGGCTGTTCCGGGCACTCGGCGATCTGGTGATGACGGGGCCGACGCTCACCAATGTGAATGATTTTCGCGCGTTGCTGGTCGCTTAACTTTTAAAAATTAAGCCGCGCTGATTTTGGGTAGTTGGTAGACTTAATTTTGCTAAGATAGGGTCATGCGTGACCCAGCCCTTGAAGCCCTTCTCGCCCGGCGCGGTACCGTCAAGCAAATTGCCGCCGCTTTGGGCATTACCACCGCCGCCGTTTCGCAATGGAATCGCGTCCCTGAGGATCGTGTTTCGGAAATTGCCAAGGCGCTGAACTTAGCGCCGGAAAGCCTTCGGCCTGACCTGGCACCCTCCCCTCAAACACAAGGATTGCCCCGCATGGTGGCCCGCCCCGTTCTGCGCCGCCGGCGCCGGACCAAAATCATTGCAACCCTCGGCCCCGCCAGCAGCAGCGCGGAGATGATCGAACGCCTCCACCGCGCCGGCGCCGATATTTTCCGCCTTAATTTTTCCCATGGCAGCCATGAGGATCACGCCGCGCGCATCGCCACCATCCGCGCCGTGGAGGCCAGGGTGGGCCGCCCCATCGGGATATTGGCCGATGTACAGGGGCCGAAGCTGCGCGTTGGGCGCTTCCAGGCTGGGCGGGTGCAGCTGCGATCGGGGCAGAGTTTCAAGCTTGATCTCAATCCAACGCCGGGTGACGCCAGACGCGTCAATCTGCCGCATCAGGAAATCATCGCCGCGGCACAAATCGGCACCACGCTCTTGCTCGATGATGGCAAGCTTCGCCTGCGCGTCACGCATAAGCGCCCCGATCATCTGGAAAGCCAGGTCGTGGTAGGCGGCCCGCTTTCTGACCGCAAGGGCGTGAATGTGCCCGATGTGTCACTGCCCATTCCGGCGTTGACGGAAAAGGACCGCGCGGACCTCGCCTTCTTGCTCGACCAGGGTGTTGAGTATATCGGCCTGTCTTTCGTGCAGCGCCCTGAAGATGTGGCAGAAGCCAAGGAAATCGCCGCCGGACGCGCCTGGATCATGGTGAAGCTGGAAAAGCCGCAGGCACTCGAAAACCTTGATGCCATCATGGCGCTCACCGATTGCGTCATGGTCGCACGCGGCGATTTGGGCGTGGAATTACCGCCGGAAGAAGTGCCGCTTGCGCAAAAGCGCATCGTGCGCACGGCCCGCGCACTCGGCAAACCTGTTGTGGTGGCAACGCAAATGCTGGAGAGCATGATCACTGCGCCGAGCCCAACCCGCGCCGAGGTGTCAGATGTTGGCACCGCGGTATTTGATGGCGCGGATGCGGTGATGCTCTCGGCTGAGACCGCTGCAGGGCAATACCCTTATGAGGCGGTCAATATGATGGATCGCATTGTGGCGCGCGTGGAACAGGACCCCGATTGGCGCCGCCTGACCGATGCCGCGCGTCCGCTGCCCGAGCATTCCAGCGCCGGCGCCATTGCCACCGCCGCGCGTCAGGTCGCTGAGACGATCGAAGCTGAGGTTATTGCAACCTTCAGCTCCACCGGTTCCACCACACTTCGGGTCGCACGCGAAAGGCCGCATTGCCCGATCCTGGGGCTGACTACCAGCGCGGGCGTGGCGCGGCGCATGGCGCTGATCTGGGGCGTGCATTCGCTGCAAGTGCATGAAATCCATTCCATGACGGAAATGGTAGCCCGCGCCACACGCGCCGCGCAGCATGAAGGCTTCGCCAAAAGCGGGGATGAGGTGGTGGTGACAGCCGGTGTGCCCTTTGGCACGCCGGGGACGACAAATGCGCTGCGTGTGGCGATTGTGAAGTAAGCTAAGCCGAGGCGTCCCAACTCCGGTCATCCTCTGCCCCCCTTTTGGCGCATAATGCGGCCTCACGCGCCAGTTTTGCACGAATTCTGGTCATTCCTGGTCAAGAGGGCGGCCTTTGAACAGATTTCGCCCGGGTTGCGCCCTTGTAATTCAAGTCGCCCCGCGCGCGTCGTCGCTCCGGATCAACCTTTTGGCTGATCCTTGGGAAAAGAGGAAAATACAAACAAGATTCAAGCTTTTCGCTGCCGCTACTGCGGCCTTCATGGCCTTTGGCGTGGGTGAAGCCCTTGCCGGGCGCGATTTGAACCAGATTCGCCAGCGCGGCACGCTCCGCTGCGGCGTGCAGGGCCCGTCCAACCCGGGCTTCGGGGTGCCGGATAGCCAGGGCCGCTGGGGCGGCTTCAATGTCGAAGTCTGCCGCGCCATCGCGATCACCATCCTCAATGATCCGACCAAGGTGGAATTTGTCCCCGTCATCACGCAAAGCCGCTTCCCAGTGCTGTCCTCCGGTGAAGTGGATGTGTTGTCCAACAACACCACCTGGACGCTGACGCGCGATTCCAATGTGAACGGCTTCAACTTCCCGGCGATCGCCTTTTATGATGGTCAGGCCATCATGATGCCGCGCCGCCTGAACGTGACCAGCGCGCATCAGCTGAATGGCGCCACGGTTTGCGTGCAGCCGGGCACGACGACGGAACTCAATATCGCCGATTTCTTCCGCGCCAATAATCTGCGCTTCGCCCCGGTTGTGATCGCTTATTTGGATGAAATCCGCCGCGCTTATGATAGCGGCCGCTGCGACGTGTTCACCTATGACTTTGCTGCCCTTGCCGCCCAGCGCACGCTGCTGACGCGCCCAGCAGATCACGTGAGCCTGCCCGAGCGCCTGTCCAAGGAACCGCTGGCTGTGACCGTCCGTCAGGATGATGAGGAACTCACGAATACCGTCGCCTGGACCACCTTCGCACTGATTGACGTCGAGGAAATGGGCATCACCCAGGCTAATGTGGAACAGATCGCGGCCACTGCGACCAATCCGGTGATCCGCCGTCTGCTTGGTGCTGAAGGCAATATGGGTGAGAGCATCGGCGCCGCCCGTGCTGATTTTGGGCGCGTCATCATCCGCAACTTCGGCAATTATGGTGAGATTTTTGAACGTCACCTCGGCACCAATACGCCGCTGGGACTCAAGCGCGGGTTGAACAACATCTGGACTCGCGGTGGCTTGCTCTATGCGCCCCCGCTGCGCTGATTTCCACGCGTAACCCAAGGCCGCGCGTTGTCGTGACGCGCAGTGATGCTTCAGGGTGGTGGGTGATGCAAAGACCCACCACCCTTTCCTGTCTTGTGTTACCGCTGGAATTCGCCGCATGAGTTCATCCACCGCCATGCGGTCTGCGAGGGGCATCGTTCCCTTGTCGGGATCGCGCCGTGGGTTGCTTATCCAGACCGGGCTGCTAGTTGCGGTGGTGCTGCGTGGCTGGTGTTTCTGGTCCAATGCGCAAGCGAATATGGCGGCGCGCGGCTTGCAATTCGGGTTTGGATTTCTGGACCTTTCAGCCGGCATTCCCATTGGCGAATACATGATCGCCTATACCCCGGCCGATACTTATCGCCGGGCGCTGACACTGGGGCTTTTGAATACGCTGCGTGTCGCCATTGTCGGCATCGCGCTGTGCACGATGTTTGGCATTCTGCTCGGCCTTGCGCGGCTTTCCACCAACCCGCGACTGTGTTGCCTAGTGAGTGGTTATGTCGAGGTCATTCGCAATACGCCCCTGGTGCTGCAATTGGTGTTTTGGCACGCGGTGCTGTTGCAGCTTCCCTCTGTGCGCCAAGCGCTGAAGCCCTTGCCCGGCGTGTTCCTGTCTCAGCGCGGGCTGAACATCCCTGGGCTCATGGCCGATACGGCCCTGTTGGTCTTTCTTCTGGCTGCCTTTATTGCGGCGATTGGCTGGTGACTGCTGCTGCGACGTGAACGGGCGCGTCAGATCGCGACCGGGGATCGGCGCGCGACGTTACTGCCTCAGCTGCTGATGCTATGCGGCTTTCCGGCGCTCGGGATGGCTTTGGGTTTTGCGCCGGTTGTGGAATGGCCGGAACTTGCCGGCTTCAATTTTGAAGGCGGGCCGCCGCTATCACCGGAATTCTTTGCGTTGCTGGTGGGGCTTTTCGTCTATACCTCGGCCTTCGTTGCCGAGATTGTGCGTTCGGGCATTCAAAGCGTCCATAAGGGGCAATGGGAAGCCGCGCGCGCCTTGGGTCTGCCGCCGGGGCGCATCATGCGCCTGGTGATCCTGCCGCAAGCACTGCGCGTCATCATCCCGCCGCTCACGTCGTAATATCTGAACCTGACCAAGAATCCCTCGCTCGCCATCGTTATCGGCTATCCGCATCTGGTGAGTGTAGCCAATACCCTGATCAATCAGACCGGTCAGGCGATTGAGGTGATTCCGATTTTCATGGCGGTCTATCTAATCATCAGCCTCATCACCTCGGGCTTGATGAATTGGTGTAACGCCAAAGTCGCCCTGTTGAAGGAGCGTTGATCCGATGCAGGTAGCGATTTCCAACTAAGCCGCGCCGCGCGGGCCGAGTTTTATCGAAAAGGTGCTGGCTTTCATCAAGGCCTGCTTCGCCGGGCCGCTCAATACGCTGCTCACGCTGGCGTGCCTGGCGTTGCTCTATCTCGCCGCGTCGCCTGTCTGGTCCTGGGCTGTGACGAACGCGACCTGGGATGGCAATGCGCAGGCCTGTCGTACCGCGGGCGGCGCCTGCTGGGCCTTTGTGCGGGAGAAATTCTGGTTCTCCATTTTCGGCCTTTATCCCTATGAGGAACGCTGGCGCCCCGCGACCATGATTGTGATCCTGGTGGCGATGGTGCTGCTTTCCACCATCAGGCGCTTTTGGGGCCGCTGGCTGTTGCTCGGCTGGGCCGTTGCGGCGCCTGCCATGTGGTTGCTGATGCAGGGCGGTGTTTTCGGGCTGCCTTTCGTGCAAACGCGGCAATGGGACGGGCTCACCATCACCCGTATTATCGCGGTTTATGGGCTGGTGCTTGGTTATCCACTCGCGATCATGCTGGCGCTTGGCCGGTCCAGTGAATTGAAGCTGGTGCGCTGGTTCTCCACTGCCATCATTGAATGCGTGCGCGGCGTGCCGCTGATTTCGCTGCTGTTTATAGCGGCGATCATGCTGCCGCTTTTCATGCCGCAAGGGGTCACGATTGATTGCCTGATGCGCGTGCTGTTGGTCTATACGCTATTCAGCGCTGCCTATGTGGCCGAAGTCTTGCGCTGCGGGCTGCAAGCCATGCCGTGCGGCCAATATGAAGCGGCGGATGCGATGGGGCTGAGCTTCTGGCAGAATATGCGGCGGATCATTTTGCCGCAGGCGCTGACGATCTCCATCCTATCCCAGGTCAATACCTTTATCGGGCTCTTCAAGGATACGACGCAGGTGGTGGTGATTGGCGTGCTTGATTTTTTTACCACACTCCGCGCTGCACTCGGCGATCCGAATCGGCTCGGCTTTCCGACCGAGACCTATCTTTTCGCGGCCTTTTTTTTCTCTTGCTGTGCTTTGCCATGAGCCGGTATTCACAATCGCTTGAGAAAACCTTGCGGCCTGAGGCACGGTAGGGGCGACGTCGCACCTCTATCCCCGCCGCATCATACGCGTCAGGGCTGCCACCGGCAGCAGCCCCACCAGCACAATCAAAATGGCCGCGGTTGAAGCCTCGGCCAGTCTTTCATCTGACGCCAGATTATAGACGCGCACGGCCAGCGTATCGAGGTCAAAGGGCCGCACGATCAGTGTTGCCGGCAATTCCTTCATGGTATCCACAAAAACCAAAAGTCCTGCGGTCAGCAGCGCGCTTCGTGCCAGCGGCACCTCAACTTCACGCACTGCCTGTCCGGGCCGTCGCCCCAGCACACGTGCGGCATCCGTATGGGATGGCTTCAACCGCGCGAGGCCCGATTCCACCGCGGAAAGCGCCACCGCCAAGAACCGCACCAGATAGGCAAACACCAGCGCCGCCATGGTGCCTGACAGCAATAACCCCGATGAAACGTCAAACCGCGCGCGCAGCCAGGAATCGAGTGCATTGTCGAACAACCCGAAGGGCACCAGCACACCCACCGCAATCACCGAACCCGGCAGCGCATAGCCAAGTGACGCGACGCGATTGGCGATGCTGCGCGCCGGTGATGGATAAAGCCGCGCTGCCCAGGCCATGCCGGCCGCCAGCAGCACTGCCAGCACGGCCGTAACACCCGACAGCACCAGGGAATTGCGCGCGAACGGCAAATACCGCGCCGGGCTGAAGGGATCGCCCGCCTGCGCCATCAGCCACAACAGCGCGCCGGCTGGAATGACAAAGCCAATCATCAGCGGCAGCGCGCAAGCCGCCAGCGCCAACCCTTCCCGCCAACCGGTAAGGCGCACCGGGCGCAAGGCCGGGTGGCGGGTTGTGGTTGGGTGAAAGCGCCGCCCGCCGCGCGAGATATGCTCAAGCGCCAGCAGCAGGCCGACACAGCCCAGCAGGGCAACGGCAAGCTGCGCCGCCGCCGGTCGGTTATCCATACCGAACCAGGCCTCATAAATACCGGTGGTGAAGGTGCGTACCGCGAAATGCTGTACGGTGCCGAAATCCGCCAGAGTTTCCATCAGTGCGAGCGCAATGCCGGCGGCCAAAGCGGGCCGCGCCAGCGGCAGGGCGACATGCAGAAAACTCCGCGCCAGCCCATGGCCCAGCGTGCGCGATGCCTCAATCAGACACACGCTTTGCTGCAAAAACGCCGCGCGGCAAAGCATGTACACGTAAGGATAAAGCACCATGGCGAGCATGAGTGCAGCGCCTGGCAGGCTCCGGATTTCCGGGAACCAATATTGCCCAAAGGAAAGCCCGGTGGCGGCGCGCAAAGTGGTTTGCACCGGCCCCGCGACATCCAAAAGCCATGTATAGACATAGCCGCAAAGATAGGCGGGCATGGCAATCGGCAGCAGCAGCGCCACTTCCAGAAAGCGCCGGCCACGAAACTCGCATGCCACCACCAGCCAGGCCGTGATGGCGCCTGCGCTGCCGGCCATGGCGGCGACCAGCAGGGCCAGAAGGGCAGAACTGGCCAGCATGCCCGGCAATGTGGTTGCCAGGATGTGGCGCCAGACCTCGCCGCCCGGCGCGGCGGCGGTCACCAGCACGGCAAGGATCGGCGTTGCAATGGCGCAGGCGACCAGCATGGACCCCCAGGCCCAGGCCGGGCTGTGGCGCCGGGCAGGCATGGGGGCTAGCGTTTCGGTGGCGGCGCGGGTCATGAATTCCGTACCCTATCACGAGCAGCGCGAAGCGGCGAGGTGCCGGGCTATCTTCGCGCGGGAGCGGGGTTGAAGCCTTCCAGTGTGCAGTAATAGGCGGCGGCGCTGGACCGCAGGCTGCGGATGCGCGGCGCGCTCAAATCCAAGATCACCACAATCACCGAAGTCCACATGCCGATTAGCAGCACTGATAGGATCGGCTGGGATAGTTTGCGCAGCCCCAGTTGATAGCCGAGCGCACCAATACTCAGCACCGCAATGCCTATCAGCAGCCAGATCATTTGCGCTGGCATGGTTTGGGCGAAGGCGAAGCGCTCCGCCGTCGTACGGTCAAACACTTCATTCGTCGCGGGCATCAGGGAGGATGAAATCACATCCGGCCCTTCGCGCACAATGGCGGTGACGTGTTCCCAAAGGCGGTTTTGCAGCGCTGATGTCTGGTCATTGATAGCGCGCACCGCGTCCCGGTCCGCCGGCGCCCTGATGAAATCGGCGCGGATTTTCGTGTAATCCTCAAATAGTTTCGCCACTTCCTCACCGCGCGGATGACCAATCGCCTTAGCGCGCAGCCAAGCGGTGCCAATGGCATTGGCTTCCATCAGCGTGCCCTGGCGGCGTTCCTCGAACCGCGAACTGGCGAAGGAAAGGGTCAGCGCCAGCACGAAGGCGAGCAGGCCGAGCATGCCGCCTACCACCATGCCAACCCCTTCCGCCGGCGCGGCCCCGTGTGAGGCATGGCGCTAGCCAAGCCAGGACCCGATTCTTTCAGCGAGTCATCGCAGCAGGAAGAAAAAACAACCAAAAGGCCAAAAGGCTGAAGGCGAGAATCTCGCCAAGTAGGGTGATCAAGCGGCATCCTCCGTGCTCAAGAAATCAAACCCGGCCAGGGCATGGATTTGAGCAATGGCTTCCAGCTCCGCGACCGAAACCCATTCATCCGCGCCGCCCATATTATGCGGTGTTGGGCCATAAACCACGGTGGGCAGGCGGGCCATGCGGAACCAGCGCGCATCGGAACCGCCGACGCGCATATTCGCGGCCACGGCTTCGCGCAACACTTCCTCCGCCGCCTGATGCACATGGCGGATGATGGGCAAGGCCGGGTCGGTGTGGTTGGGTTCAAAGCAGCGCAGGACGTGCCAGGTGATGCCGGGCAGCGTATCCAGCGCCTCATGCAACGCGCCGAGCAGCCGCGCGCTGGGCAGGCCCACCGGCAGGCGGATATCGCAGGCCGCCTTTGCCGAGGCCGGCACCAGATTGGGCGAGGCCCCGCCTTCGATCCGCCCGATATTCACCGTGACACCGCCAAGCACCGCGGCTTCCCCAGCACCTGACAGCGCTTCACTGATGCCGCGCGAGGCGGCAATGGCGGCTGTTACGGCGGGCGGCGGTTCGGGCGCCATGGCACGCAGTGCCGCCACGGCATCCAGGGCAGCGCGCAGCCGATCAATCGCGTTATCGCCCAAATGCACATGGGCACCGTGGGAAGCGCGGCCAGCAGCCTCAATCTCGATCCAGACAAAGCCCTTTTCGCCAAAGCGCAGCACGCGCGGACTGCCGGCATCGCCGATGATCACGCCATCGGCTTGCGCAAGGCCGGGCACGTTATTCAGCAGCCATTTGGTGCCAAGCGGGCCCATGCTTTCCTCATCGCCCGCCAGCGTCAGCAGGGCTTCGCCGTGCCAGGCCTCGCGGTATTCGGCAAGCAGCGCAAAAGCCAGCATGGAAGCGGCAATGCCGCCCTTCATATCGGCCACACCCCGCCCATACAGCCGGCCATCGCTGAGCAAGCCGCCCAAGGGGGGCACGGTCCAGGGCAGCGCCTCATTCACCGGATAGGTGTCCAAGTGGCCGTTATAGGCAAGCAAGCGGCCCGGCCCGGCGCCACAGATGCGCGCGACCAGATTGGTCACCTGGGGGTCCGTTTCATGCAGGGTGATCTCGGCGGCTGGCGCCAGGGCGCGCAGCATCTCGGCGGCAACTGCCGCCACATCCCGCACATCGCCGGGTGGGTTGGGGGAAGCGATGGCGGTCAAGCGCTGGGTGAGGGCCACCACCTCAGCCGCCCGGCGGGCGGCGGCGGCGGCGAAAGCGACGCGGTTGCGGAGGGCTTCGGCGTTCATTCATGCAACCTGCTTGCGGCTGGCGGTCCTGGCAAGCCGTAACATTCTTGCAATGTTGGCCTGCGCGGGCATATCCGCCCCGAAAGGGCTTTCGAGCGACCGCAGTGGCCGCTCCGCCGCCCCTGGAGAGACCCCCATGCGCATAGATGCCATTCCCATCGGCAATGATCCGCCGAATGATGTGAATGTAATCGTTGAAGTCCCGATCGGCGGTGAGCCCATCAAGTATGAGATGGACAAGGCCGCCGGCACGCTATTTGTGGACCGCTTTCTGCACACGCCCATGCGCTATCCGGGGAATTACGGGTTTGTGCCGCACACGCTTTCCGAAGATGGCGACCCGATTGACGTGCTGGTGGCCAATACGCGCCCCATTGTGCCCGGCGCCGTTTTGAATGTGCGCCCCGTTGGCGTGATGAAGATGGAAGATGATGGCGGGGGCGATGAGAAGATCATCGCCGTGCCGTCCCCCAAGCTGACCCAGCGCTATTTGCATGTCTACAATCATACCGACCTGCCCCGGATCACCATTGAGCAGATCCAGCACTTCTTTGAGCATTACAAGGACCTGGAACCTGGCAAATGGGTGAAATTCATTGGCTGGGGCGATGCCGAGGAAGCGCATCGGCTGATCCGCGAAGCAATTGCACGTGCCAAAAACGCCTGAATTGTCCTTAAAGGCAAGGGTTTTCGGCTGGAAACCCGCCTCCCCCGTTGCGCCCCCGCCCTGCCCCTTTTAAGGAAGTGTCCCATCAGGTCCGTCCTGGGGGTCAGACTACGCTCCGGTCATCATGCCGGCGCGCGGCGGCCCGTTCCGCGCCACGAAGGGGGAGTCTAAAGCTTTGTTGACCTTATCGCTGATCCTGGTTATCGCGCTTGGGGCGTTGTCCATCGCCTATGGTGTGATCACTGCCAAGGATGTGCTGTCACGCGATCCCGGTTCGCCGCGGATGCAGGAAATTGCTCTTGCCATTCAGGAAGGCGCATCGGCCTATCTGAAGCGGCAATATGGCACCATCGCCATTGTCGGCGTGGCGCTTTTCGCGCTTGTTGCTTGGCGGCTGGGCTTTGCGGTGGCGATTGGCTTTGCCACCGGCGCCATCCTGTCCGGTGTAGCGGGCTTTATCGGCATGAATGTATCCGTGCGCGCCAATCTGCGAACGGCGCAGGCTTCGACGCAATCGCTCTCCGCCGGGCTGGATGTCGCCTTCAAATCTGGCGCTATTACCGGGATGCTGGTGGCCGGCCTCGCGCTGCTTGGCGTGGCGTTTTACTTCTTCATCCTGAGCGTGCTGGGTGGTTTCGCGCCCAATAGCCGCACGGTGATTGATGCGCTGGTGGCGCTTGGCTTTGGCGCTTCGCTTATTTCGATCTTTGCGCGTCTTGGCGGCGGCATCTTCACCAAGGGTGCGGATGTGGGCGGCGATATGGTGGGCAAGGTTGAAGCCGGCATCCCTGAGGATGATCCCCGCAACCCCGCCACCATCGCCGACAATGTGGGCGACAATGTTGGCGATTGCGCCGGCATGGCCGCTGACTTGTTCGAGACCTATGCGGTGACCATGGTGGCCACCATGGTGCTGGCGGCGATTGCCTTCGCTGACGCCGGCAATATGGTGCGCGGCATGATCTATCCACTCGCGATTGGGGCGGTTTGCGTGATGACCTCCATCATCGGCACTTACTTTGTGAAGCTGCCAGCGAATAATTCCATCATGGGGGCCATGTATCGCGGCTTCATCGTGACGGGCATCCTATCCTTGATCGTGCTGCTGCCGCTGACCTATCTGATCTTTGGCTTCGGTAAGCTGACGGCGGCTGGCACCAGCTTCACTTCCTTCGACTTGTTCCTGTGCGGCGTGGTCGGCCTGGCGGTGACCGGGCTGATTGTCTGGATCACCGAATACTATACGGGCACGGGCTTCCGCCCGGTGAAGGCGATCGCCGAAAGCTCGGTCACGGGTCATGGCACCAATGTGATTCGCGGGCTTGCGGTTTCGATGGAAAGCACGGCGATCCCCGCGCTGATCATCATCGCGGGCGTGCTGATCACTTATGCGCTGGCGGGGCTTTACGGCATTGCCATTGCGGTGACGACCATGCTGGCGCTGGCCGGTGTGGTGGTAGCTTTGGATGCCTTCGGCCCGGTGACGGATAACGCGGGCGGCATTGCCGAAATGGCTGGCCTGCCCAAAGAAATCCGTCAGACGACTGATGCGCTGGATGCGGTTGGCAATACGACCAAGGCGGTCACCAAGGGCTATGCCATTGGTTCAGCCGGTCTTGGTGCGCTGGTGCTGTTTGCCGCCTATACGCAGGATCTGAATTACTTCGTGCAGAATGCGGCGCAGTATCCGTATTTCCAGGGCGTGGGTAATCTGACCTTCTCGCTTTCTAGCCCTTACGTTGTTGTGGGTCTGCTGTTTGGTGGCTTGCTGCCGTACCTGTTCGGCGGCATGGCGATGACAGCGGTGGGTCGCGCGGCAATGAGCGTGGTGGAAGAAGTGCGGTGCCAGTTTCAGGAAAAGCCGGGCATCATGCAGGGCACCGACAAGCCAGATTATGGCCGTGCGGTGGACATGCTGACCAAGGCGGCGATCAAGGAAATGATCATCCCGTCCATGCTGCCGGTATTGTCTCCGCTGGTGGTGTATTTCGGCATCAATGCCATTGCGGGCAAGGCGGCTGCCTTCGAAGCCCTGGGCGCGATGCTGCTTGGTGTGATTGTGACCGGCTTCTTTGTTGCGGTTTCCATGACCACCGGTGGTGGCGCCTGGGATAATGCGAAAAAGTACATTGAAGATGGTCATCATGGCGGCAAGGGTTCTGAAGCCCATAAGGCTGCTGTCACTGGCGATACTGTTGGCGACCCCTACAAGGATACGGCGGGCCCGGCGGTGAACCCGATGATCAAGATCACCAATATCGTCGCCTTGCTGCTGCTGGCGATGCTGGCGCATAGCTAAAGTCTTGGAGGGGGTCCGGGGTGGCACGGCCACCCCGGCAGAGAGTCAGGAGGCAGCGCCTCCTGATTTTTTGTTTGGTCGGATTTTCCGAGCCGCCAAGCCTTCCGCTTGGCTTGAAAATGTTCCAGGCAGCGCCCCCTAAGCTTTTTTTATTACAACTCGCCGCCTTTGCGCCCAGCCATGGCACCAAGCCGCAGCCGGAGCGCGTTCAGCTTGATGAAGCCTTGTGCATCAAACTGGTCATAGGCGCCCTGGTCATCTTCAAACGTCACATGCTTCATGGAATAGAGGCTATTGGGTGATTGCCGCCCGGTGACGATAGTATTGCCCTTATAGAGCTTGAGCCGCACTGTGCCCGTCACGCTACGCTGGCTTTCATCAATCATGGCCTGCAGCATGCGCCGTTCGGGCGCGAACCAGAAGCCGTTATAAATGATTTCCGCATAGCGCGGCATCAGGCTGTCTTTCAGATGCGCCGCTTCGCGATCGAGCGTAATGCTTTCCATGGCGCGATGCGCGACATACAGGATGGTACCGCCCGGCGTTTCATAGCAGCCGCGGGATTTCATGCCTACAAAGCGGTTTTCCACCAGATCAAGCCGGCCAATGCCGTTTTCCTTGCCGAGTGCATTCAGCTTCGTGAGCATGGTTGCCGGTGACCGACGCTCACCATTGATGCCAACCGCATCACCGCGTTCGAATTCAATGGTGATTTCGGTCGCGCGGTCCGGTGCGTCCATCGGGCTTATGGTGCGCTGCCAGACCGTTTCATCCGGCGCATCCCATGGTTCTTCCAGAATCTTGCCTTCGCTGCTGCTGTGCAGAAGGTTGGCATCCACGCTGAAGGGCGCCTCACCGCGCTTATCCTTGGCGATGGGGATCTGGTGCTCCTCGGCGAATTGAATGAGGCGCGTGCGGCTGGTCAGGTCCCATTCGCGCCAGGGGGCAATCACCTTCACACCCGGCTTCAGCGCGTAATAACTCAGTTCAAACCGCACCTGGTCATTGCCCTTGCCGGTTGCGCCATGCGCCACCGCATCTGCCCCCATGGCTTCGGCGATTTCAATCTGGCGCTTGGCGATCAGCGGGCGCGCGATGGAGGTGCCGAGCAGATACATGCCTTCATACAGCGCATTGGCGCGGAACATCGGGAAGACGAAATCGCGGGTGAATTCCTCGCGCAGATCATCCATGAAGATATTTTCCGGCTTGATGCCGAGCAGCAAAGCCTTTTCGCGCGCCGGGCCCAATTCATCACCCTGGCCGAGATCAGCGGTGAAAGTAATGACCTCACATTTGTAACTGGTTTGCAGCCATTTCAGGATGACGCTGGTATCCAAGCCGCCGGAATAGGCGAGAACGACCTTCTTCACATCTTTGACGCGCATGATCTGTCCCTTGGGAAGTGCAAGATAGGGGGGCGATATGCCCCCCACGCGCAGTGAGGGCAAGCGGGGCTTGCGGCGGTGGCCTTGGCTTGGGAGAAAGGAAGCGCATGAGCGGGGAGTATCGCATGGCGGCCTGGAACGGAATTGTCGCTGCGCTTGCGGGGCTGTTTGGGCTCGCCTTGGCCCCAATCAGCCATGCCCAGGCGCCGGCGGCGCCCATTCTGGAAGCGCCCGCCATTCTGGGCCTGCCCGAGACCAGCCAGGCGAGTGTCCGGCGGTTTCTGAGCCTCAATACCCCGCGGGTGCTGGCCTTTGGGCCGAATGGCACCTTTGGCTGGCAGGCAGGTGGCGGCGACGCAGCCTTTGTTGAGCGAACCGCGCTAGCCAATTGCGAAAGGCGCGCGGGCCCTGGCGCATGTACCATTGCGGTTCGTGACCTTGCGATTGTGAAGCCGGGGCGGGAATGGGCGCCACGCCCGCCGCCCGAGGGAGTGTCGATTGCCTCCGCCCATCACGCGACTTTGCCGGATGAGCGCTTCATCTGGTGGGGCCCGGAACAGGCGCGCGGTGTGCTGGTATTCGCGCATGGCAAGGAAGCGCTGACCGATTTGCGCGGGCGGCAACCGCAAAGCTGGACGCGGCATTTCAACAATGCCGGCTTTGACATCTGGCGCTTTGACCGGGAACCCAATGCCGATGGCGCGCGCCGCGCGGCGGCCTGGCTGCGCGATGATTTGGCGGAGTTGCGCGGGCGTGGCTATCGGCAGGTGATTGTCGCCGGCCAATCGCGCGGCGGGTGGAATGCGCTGATGGTGCTGAACCGCGCCGGCCTTGCCGATGTGGCCATTGCGATTGCCGCCGCCGCCCATGGCCGCCCGAGTAACGAAAGCAACCGCCTGTACGCACAAATCGCGGAGTTGGAGGCGTTATTGACCGAAGCCGCCAATGCGCGCCGCACGCGGTTGGCGGTCGCGGATTTTCGCGATGATCCCTTCATGGCGGACCCCGTTAAGCGCGCTGAGGCGCTACAGCGGCAACGTGAACGTTTTGGTGCGTTTTTGCTGATTGATCGGCCGGAAGGGGTGGCAGGCCATGGCGCGGGCGGCACCAACGCCTTCAATGATCGTTACGGGGCGTGTTTGCTGCGCTTCGCGACCGCGCCGCGCCCGCCGGCGAGTTGTTAAGTGATGGTACGGATACCAGTACCAGCTTGAGGATGAGCGCCATGAGCATGACCTACCGCGTTGAGGCCTATAACCTCTCTCACGCTTCCGAAAATCGCATCCATGATGATGCAACCGCGCAACGCTTTGGCTTCACTGGCGGGCTGGTGCCGGGGGTGGAGGTTTTCGCCTATTGCTGCCACCCGGCGGTGGCGCAATGGGGGCGGGATTTCCTACGCCGGGGAGAGATTTCGGCTGGTTTCCAAAAGCCGGTCTATGATGGGCGCATCGCAACCATCACCGCAACGCCCGAAGCCGATGGCTTGGCGCTTTCAGTGGAAAGCGAGGGCGTTGCCTGTGCCACCGGTTTTGCGCGCCTGCGGGAAGCGCCGCCTGAAGAAGTGGATTTGACTGATTGGCCCGCCGCATCACCGCCCGAAATACGCCCGAAGGCGAGCGATGAAAGCCTGGCCCCTGGGCTTTGGCTTGGCACGCGCGTCTTGGAACTGACACCGCAAGTGCTGGCCGATTATTTGCGTGATGTGCGCGAAGCCGCGCCGCTTTACACTGAACAGGGCATTGCGCATCCCGGCCTGACCTTGCGCATGTGCAATTGGCTGCTCACGCAAAATACCGTGCTCGGGCCTTGGATTCATATCGGCAGCAAGCTCCGGTTTCACAGCGAAGCGCGGCCGGGTGAGAGCCTGACCGCGCGCGGGCGCATCATCGCCAATAGTGACCGTAAGGGGCATCGGATTGTCTCGATTGACGCCCTGGTGCTGGCCGATGGCGCGCGCCCCGTGGCCCGCGTGACGCATGACGCGATTTGGCGCCCGCGCCAGTTGGCGGAGGCGGGGGGATGAGCTTCGCCATCCGCAGCATGGCGGCCCATGAAATTGGCCTGGCGCTGGATTGGACGGCGGCTGAAGGCTGGAATCCCGGCCTCGCCGATGCTGCCTGCTTTTATGCTGCGGACCCTGGCGCCTTTATTATTGCAACCCTGGATGATGCGCCGATTGGCTGCATTGCCGCGACCGAATATGGCGCTGGTTTTGGCTTCATTGGCTTTTACCTGATGCGCCCTGACTATCGCGGCAACGGATATGGCATGGCCCTGTGGCGCGCGGCGATGGAGCGCTCGCAAGGCCGCGTCATTGGCCTTGATGGCGTGGTGGCACAGCAGGCGAATTACCAAAAATCCGGCTTTACGCTGTTGCATCGGAATATCCGCTAGGGCGCTCTGGCCCCCTTCATGCCGCCACAGCCAGGGCCTCAGCCAATCGAAGTGACGGCGCAACACTTCCAACAAATCGCTGCCTTTGATCGCTACTTTTTTCGAAGCGCGCGCGATGGCTTTTTGCGCCATTGGCTGACCGCGCCCGGGCATATCGCGCTTATGCTTTTGGGCGCGGGGGGTGTGCAGGCGCTTGGCGTGCTGCGCGCCTGCCGGGAAGATTCAAAGATCGGCCCGCTTTTCGCCGAAACGCCTGAAGCTGCGCGCTGCGTTTTCGCGGCCCTGATCGCCAAGGCGCGGGCTCGTCCGGTTTTTCTTGATGTGCCGGAACCGAATACGGCGGCGATCAGCATGGCGCAGCAAGCTGGCATGGCGCCCGCCTTTGAAACGGCCCGCATGTATGCCGGCCCGGCACCGGATCTGCCGCTCGCGCAAATCTACGGCATCACCAGCTTTGGATTGGGCTGAGGCGCATCACGGCTGCACTGTGCGTTGCAGCCTTTCCACCGCAAACCCTTCCCGCCGCGCAATCGCAACCGCTGCGGCGTAATCCGCTTCCGTCATCACCGGGGTGCGCGACAGGATCCACAGATAATCGCGCCGCGGTGCGCCCACCACGGCCCAGCGATACTCAGGATCAAGGCCAATGATCCAGTAATCGCCAAAGAAGGGCCAGAAGAAGCTGACGCGCAGCCGGGCATTCCCGGGGCTGGCACTGCGTGCAATGGCGGTGGCGCTGCGCATCGCGCCATCGGCAACAGCATTGCGACAGCGGTTCAACACATCTACCGCGCCATCAGGGCGGAGCGTATATTGCGCTGTCACGCCTTCACAGCGTACGCGGCTGCTATCCTGAAAGCTCGTCGGGACGCGCGCCGCTTCATGCCAAAGCCCGGCATAACGCGAGAGGTCTACCTGCCCCACCGTGGCCGGCGTATTCGGCCCAGGTTGGGTCGCACAGGCGCCAAGCGCCAATAAGGCAACAAGCAAAAGCTGGCGCATATCATTCCCCCGGAATGCTGCCCTTGGGCAGCGTCAGCACGTGATCATAAATCGCCCCGGCAGTCGTGATCCAAATATCGCTTCGCCGCGCGGCTATGTATTCCAGCGCGCGGCGCAAATGCCGCAGCCGATGGGGCTGACCCACCAGATAAGGATGCAGCGCAATCCCCATCACCTGCGGCTTGCCATCGGCGATTTGCCGCCTCCGTTCCTCAAGATCATCAATCACCATATCGGCAAAATAGGCAGCACGATCCTTGCGCCCGATGATGGAGGGAATGTCATTCACCTCCTGCGGATAGGGGATCGCGAGCAGCTTGCCAGCGCGCGTGTGCATCCAGATCGGCGCATCATCCGCGCACCAATTGAGCGTATAGCGATAACCTGCCTCCACGAGCAGATCAGGTGTCGTGCGGCTTTCCGCAATCCAGGGCGAAAGCCAGCCGCGCGGCGCCTCGCCTTCATGTTTGCTGATGGTGTCTGTGCTTTCCGTGATTAGCGCGGCTTCCTCGGCTTCCGGCAGGATGGATTGGCGTTCCGAATTGGTCCGCCCATGGCCTGCAATCTCATCACCGCGCGCGCGATGCGCTGCCGCCAAGGCGGGCGCGTAATCATAGATGGCCGTGTTCAGCAGTACGGTCGCGGGCAGGCGCAATTCATCGAACATTTTAAGCAGCCGCCAGGCACCCACGCGATTGCCGTAATCCCGCCAAGCGTAATTCAGCACATCGGGCTGCGGACCACCGGGTGCCAGCTCGGCGCCCAGTCCCTCACCAAAGGCAAAATGTTCAAGATTGAGGCCGAGATACACTGCAAGCTTCGCCCCGCCTGGCCACGCATAGGGCGTGCGGTCCCGCCAGGGGTGGTAGCTATAGCGTCCATGGCTTGGCAGCATTGCGGTGATCCTTTCGTGATCTTGTTTGGGGGTGCGGGTTGGTTTCGGCAAGGGTGCGGGGCTTGCCTGCCGGCCCGTAGCGGGCCAGCCTTCTGCTCAACAGGGGAGAGGATCACATGAAAATCGGCGCTGCCATGTTCTTCACCGATTATTCCATGGCGCCCGGCGAATTGGCCGTAGCCTTAGAAGAACGCGGTTTTGATAGTCTTTGGGCGCCGGAACATTCGCATATTCCACTGGCGCGCACAGCAGCCTATCCGGGCAGCGGCGCCTTGCCGCGCGAATATTATGAGGTGATGGACCCTTTCGTGACGCTGACCGCCGCCGCGGCTGCGACGCAGAAATTGCTGGTGGGTACTGGCATTTGTCTGGTCGTGCAGCGTGACCCTATCCAGACCGCGAAGGCGGTTGCGACAATTGATCATATCTCCGGCGGGCGCTTTCTGTTTGGTGTCGGCAATGGCTGGAATCAGGATGAGATTGAAAATCACGGCACCGTCTTCGCCACGCGTCACAAGCTGGCGCGCGAACGGATTGAGGCGATGAAGGAGATTTGGATCGAAGCGCAACCAAGCTATGCCGGCGAATTCGTCACCTTCACGCCGATGGAAACCGGGCCGAAACCGCTGCAAAAGCCGCATCCACCGATCATCGTGGGCGGCGCCTTTCCCTGGGGTGCCAAGCGCGCGGTGCGTTATGGCAATGGCTGGATGCCGCATCGTGTGCGCAAGCACTATGCCGATGTTGGCGCGCTGATCCCGCAATTCCGCCAATTGGTTGCCGATGCCGGGCGCCGTGATGAGGAACTACCCATCACCATCTGGGGCGTGAAGGAAGATCGCGGTGCGCTGCTGGCGGATCGCAACCTTGGCGTACAGCGCGTGGTGCTAAGCCTTGCTTCCGCCAAGCGAGATGAGATCCTGCCGCAGCTTGATCGCTGGGCGGCGTTGATACGCGCTGTGGCTTAAAGCACCGTCTCGGCAGCGAGCCGCAGCGCTTCCTGCGTCGCCCCCGTCAGCACCAGCGTCGAAAGCTTGCCCTCACGCGCTGCCGCCTGCCAATCCTGTAACCGCGCGCGCACGCGATCTGCGGGGCCGGCCAAAGCGATTTCATCCACCAGCGCATCCGGTACGGCGGCAATCGCTTCCTTGCGATGCCCGGCCAGAAACGCCTTTTGGATCGCCGCCGCCGCATCGGGAAATCCCAGGCGCTTGCAGTAATCATTATAGAAATTCTTGCCAATCGCGCCCATGCCGCCGATGTAAAGCGCCAGCTCCGGCTTCACCAAATCGCGGCAGGCTTGCAGATCATCGCCCACCCTGATTTTCGTATAGGGTGCGATATCAAAATCGCTCAAGGCGCGCGGTGAAGCAGCCTTCGCCATGCCTTCCAAAGTTGGCTTCACCACCAGATCCGCTTTCTCTGGCGACATGAAAATCGGCAAATTGCCATCGGCGATTTCACCCGCGAGGCGCATGCCACCCGGCGTGATGGAAGCGCAATAAAAACGCATCGGCTTGCCATACAGAATGCTTTTCAGCGGCTTGCCAAGCCCAGTCGCATCGGGCCCGTCATAGGGGATGCGATAATGCGTGCCTTGATATTCCAGGGGCTTTTCGCGCGCGATAATGGCGCGCATGATGTCAATATATTCGCGCGTGCGCACCAAGGGGCTGCCATAAGCCTGCCCATGCCAGCCTTCCACCACCTGCGGCCCGGAAGGCCCAACCCCACACAGAAAGCGATCGCCGGAGAGCGATTGCAGCGTCATTGCCGTGGAAGCCGCACAGGCGGGGCTGCGCGCCGGCATTTGCATAATGCCTGTGCCAGCCTTGATTTTTGTGGTTTGCGCCAGCACCCAGGTGATCGGTGTCACCGCATCCGTCCCATAGCTTTCGCCGCACCAGACCATGGTGAAGCCAAGCCTTTCGGCTTCCAGCACCAGCGCCATATCAATGGTGCCGGTCATGCCAAGCGTCATGCCAAGGCGCATGGTTCAGATCCTTTCTATCACGGAAGCGCGAAAGCTTTCCATCTGCGCGAGCACTTTTTCAACCGTGGAACCAAGGAAGTTGAAATCAATCGCGCTGACACCCAACGCGCGCAAGGCATGGATATCTTCGACAATCTGCGCCGCTGAACCAGAAAACAAATACCGTTGCCCATCGCCGGCGAGCGCGGGCAATTCCGCGCCGAATTTCTGGACGCGAAGCGCGAGCCCAACCTGCGCCGAGTCTCGCCCCGCCTCCGCCGTCAGGCGGCGCAGCTTGGCAACCGCGGCCTCATAGCGGGCGAGGCTATCCAAGGGAAAAGCCGGATTCGTGCCGATGGGATACCAGGCATCACCCAACCGCGCGGTGCGCCTGAGCGCCGGTCCGCTTTCGCCACCAACCCAAATCGGCGGGCCGCCAGGCTGCACTGGTTTCGGTTCAAAGCTGATCTTGTCGAAGCTGACATGCTCGCCCTGAAAGCGCGGCTCGGCTGCGGTCCAAAGCTCCCGCGCGGCCAGAATATATTCATCCGTCACCTTGCCGCGCTCAGCAAAATCGGGCGCGTCGAGCGCCTCAAACTCCTCCTTCAGCCAACCCGCGCCAATGCCAAGCGTGAGGCGACCATTGGAGAAAATGTCAATCGTCGACAGGATTTTCGCCGTCAGTACTGCCGGGCGATGCGGCACCACCATGACGGAAGTCACCAGCCGCAGCTGTGTGGTGCGTGCGGCGGCGAACATCACCTCGGTCAATTGCTCATGCCGCGCACCGCGCGCGCCGGCGGGAAATTCGCCATTATCCGAATAGGGATAGATGGCGTGAATATCGGTCGGGATCACCACATGGTCGCTGAAGGTGGCATAGGCATAGCCCATCGCCTCCCCACCCTGCAGCAGTCGGGTAATCGCCTCAGCTGTGGCGAGCGGGCCGGCGGTTGGGGCGTTGAAACCGATCTGCATGCTGGGCCTCCCATCCGCGCGCATTGCATCCGGCGCGGCATTCCCACACGATGGGGTCAGGGGAAGGAGGATGGCAAGGGTGCAGGACAGGTTGGAAACCACACCGCTGGCGGAGCTGATGGCGAAAGCGGCCGCCTTGCGCGATGCCGGCCATGGGCGCGTTATGTCCTATTCGCGCAAGGTCTTCATTCCGCTGACCAGACTCTGCAGCGATGTTTGCCACTACTGCACCTTCGCCGAAAAACCACGCGCGGGACGTGCTGCGTATCTCTCGCCTGAGGAGGTGCTGGCGATTGCACGCGCCGGCGCCAAGGCCAGTTGCACGGAAGCGCTATTCACCTTGGGCGACAAACCCGAGTCGCGCTGGCGCCAGGCGCGTGAGGCTTTGGCCGAGATGGGCTACGCCAGCACGATCGAATATCTGGTGGCGATGTGCGATCTGGTGCTGCACAAAACCGGGCTGCTGCCGCACGCCAATCCTGGTGTTATGGATAAGGCGGGGTTGCTGGCGCTGAGCGATGTGACCGCGAGCCAAGGCATCATGCTGGAAAGCACGAGTGAAAGGCTCTGCGCGCCCGGCGGCGTGCATTATGGCAGCCCTGACAAGCACCCCGCCATCCGGCTGGCGGTGTTGAATAAGGCTGGTGCGGCGCGGATTCCCTTCACCACCGGCATTCTGATCGGTATTGGCGAAACCCGCGCGGAGCGATTGGACGCCTTGCGCGCCATCGCAGCAAGCCATGCGCGTTACGGGCATGTGCAGGAAGTCATCATCCAGAATTTCCGTGCCAAACCGCGCACCAAACGCGCAGATGCGGATGAACCGGATTTGGACGATCTGCTCTGGACCATTGCCTCAGCGCGCATCATTCTGGGCGAGCACGCGAATATCCAGGCGCCGCCCAATCTTTCACCCGGTACCTATCCAAGCCTGATCGCCGCCGGGATCAATGATTGGGGCGGCATTTCGCCGGTGACGCCGGATCATGTGAACCCGGAAGCGCCCTGGCCCGCCATTGCGAGCCTTGCCGAGAAAACCGCCAGCATGGGCAAGGTATTGGTGCAGCGCCTGCCGGCCTATCCTGCCTATTTGCACGCGCCGCGCGAATGGTTCGCGCCACGAATTGCAACCGCCATGCTCCGCGCCAGTGATGCTGCCGGCTTCGCGCGCGGCGATAATTGGTCCCCTGGCGCATTGACGCCGCCACGCCTGGCCGCACCGCTATTGGCTACGATTGATGCAGCGTTGTCAGCCTTGGTGGAACGCGCCGCGCAAGGCGAAAGGATGGATGCGCCTGCCATTGAAACGCTGTTTGCCGCGCGGGATGCGGATCAGGCGCATGTCATGGCGGCGGCTGATCGGCTCCGGCAGGCAGTTGCGGGCGATACCGTGCGTTATGTTGTCAATCGCAACATCAATTACACCAATATCTGCAGCTATCGTTGCAGCTTTTGCGCCTTCAGCAAGGGTAAGACGCATGAAGCCTTGCGCGGCCCGGCCTATGATCTTGATCACGTGGAAATCACCCGCCGCGCCGAGGAAGCCTGGGCGCGCGGTGCGACAGAAGTCTGCCTGCAAGGCGGCATCCACCCGGATTATACCGGCGCCACCTATGAGGCGATTTGCCGCGCCATCAAGCAGGCAGTGCCGGGGATGCATATCCATGCCTTCTCGGCGTTGGAAATCCATCAGGGCGCGCGCACGCTTGGGCTGTCCTTATCAGCATTTCTAACGCGGCTGCGTGATGCCGGGCTTAGCACTTTGCCCGGCACGGCTGCGGAGATTCTGGATGATGAGATACGCGCCATCATCTGCCCGGATAAGGTAAACGCAGCGGAATGGCAGGCAGTAATGCGTGCCGCGCATGGGCTTCGGCTGCGCAGCACAGCCACCATCATGTTCGGCCATGTGGAAGCGCCCTTGCATTGGGCGCGGCATTTGCTGGTGCTGCGCGATTTGCAAGCGGAAACCGGCGGCTTCACCGAATTCGTGCCGCTGCCTTTCGTGCATAGGGAAGCGCCCATGTATCTGCGCGGCCAGGCGCGTCGTGGCCCCAGTTTCCGTGAGGCCTTGCTAATGCACAGCGTTGCGCGTTTGGTGCTGCATCCGTATTTCACGAATATCCAGACAAGCTGGGTAAAGATGGGCCCCGAAGGTGCCGCCATGGCCTTGCAGGCGGGCGCGAATGATCTGGGCGGCACGCTGATGAATGAAAGCATCAGCCGCGCCGCCGGCACGGAGCATGGCCAGGAATTCCCGCCCGAGGCGATGGAACGCCTGATCCTTTCCATCGGGCGGCAGCCAAAGCAACGCAGCACAACCTATGGCGCTGTGACGCGTGAACGCGAACAGGCTTCACGGTGTGCTGCTCCGCTTGTGCCCATGATACAGACCGCACCGCGCAAGCGTGGTTTGTTGGCAGGGGATTAAGCGAGACGTTCGAGAATGCCGTTTTGCTGCAACCACACCAAGGTTTGGGTGCCCCTGGCTTCAGGAATGCCGGCAAAGCGTGCGATATCGGCAGGATGATCAATATCCATCGCAATACCCGGCAGGCGCAGAATCTGCGGTGTGATGCCAGCCGCGTGTGCAGAGGCCAAATGCGGGAAATAGCTGTCTTCACCAAAGCGTAGCTTCACCGCATTGGGTGGTGACAGCAGAATGGCGTTCGATCCCTGCTCATCATGCGCGGGGGCGATGATGAAGGCGGGTGGAATAGTCACCGCTGCGATTAGCGCTCCGACCTCAGGCATTTTCACCGCGGGAACATCGCCGGGCAGAGTCAGAATGGCCGCGACACCCTCTGCCTGTAACACTGATGCCGCAGTTGTCACCGCGCCGGTATGACCTTCCCCTGCGCCTTCCGCGATAATCCGCGCATCATGTTGCTGCGCCAGCGCCTGCGCCCAAGGATCAAGCGTCACCATTGCGATGCCGGCCAGATCTTGCGCGGCAGATAGAGCCATCAGTACATCGCGTAGCATTACCTGCATCAGCGCGATGCGTTCCGCAGGTGAAAGCAATGGTGAAAGGCGTTGCTTTGCCCCCGCCATTTCCTTCACCGGCAGAATGACCCAGGGCGTCATCTGAGCGCGTCAATCGCCGCCAGCACCTGCCGCGCCAGCGCGGTCTTGTCCGCAAGATTGTGCATCAGGGTTGCGGCATAAAATACGCGCGGTGCGATACCAGCCGCGTCATCGCCATGTTCCATCACAAAGCCATGCAGCAAATCACCATAGCGCGCGGCTACAGCGGCGGCACTTGGCATCATACCAAGCGCTTCAAACATGCGCGCTGTCGGTCCCTTAACGGCCTGCCCGGCAATGATGGGCGATACCGCCACCACCGGCGCGCCTGATGCCTTGATGGCATCGCGCAATCCCGGCACGGCCAGAATGGGCTCGATGCTGACGAAGGGATTGCTTGGGCAAATCACGATGCCGCGGGGCTTTGCGCGCAACGCCTCCAGCAATGCAGGCTGTGGGCGCGCTTGTTCAACACCAGCAAATTTCACTGCTCGAGCCAGGGGTTCAGCGCGCAACCGTACAAACCAATCCTGAAAATCAAGCCACCCCTGATCCATGTGGATTCGCGTGCGCACCGCATCATCGCTCATCGGCAGAATGCATGGGCCAATGCCGAAGCGTTTGCGAATATCATCCGTAATCGCCGAGAGTTTTTCGCCATCGCGCAGCCGATGGCTTCGCAGCACATGCAACGCCAAATCGCGATCACCCAGACGAAACCAATCCGCCCCCCCAAGCGCCGCGAGAGTTTCCATGAAGGCCCAGCTTTCATCTGCGCGACCCCAGCCAAGCTTGGGATTATCCAGACCCGCCAGGGTATAGAGCAGCGTATCCGTATCCGGACAAATCCTGAGGCCGAAATGTTCGAAATCATCACCAGTATTGGCGATGATCAGCAATTCCTCAGCCGACAAAACGCGCGACAAACCAAGTGCCAGCTTCGCCCCACCAATGCCGCCGGAAAGCGCGATAATCACGGGAAAAGATCCTCCTGCGCTGGGCGCAGCAATTCCGCAGCAGGGTTTTCCGCGCCTGACCAGGACAACCCACGCACCAACACAGCAGGCTGACCCTCAGCGCCTTGCCCCATCACCAGGCCCGCTGCTGCCGCTATTTCATCGGCGAAGCCGGTGATGCTGACCATGAGCGTACGGCCAAATAAATCAGGCTGGCCGCGTAAATCACGCAAGGCCGGCAGCCCCGCCGCTCCAATCGCCACGCCGATCGTGCCACGACGCCAGGCGCGGCCGAAACTATCCGTGATCAACACAGGCAAGCCAAGCCGCGCGGCAAGTACCGCCGCACTACCGTCAGGATCACGCGGCAGAAGCAACGCATGGCCATCGGTACTGATATTGGATTGATCAATGCCGGCATTCGCCATCACAAACCCAAGCCGATGCTTCACGATAATCAGGTTGGGCCGCGCACGCACAACGCGTTCTGATTCCGAAAAGATCAGCTCCACCAAACGCGCATCCTTGCCGGTTTGCGCAGCAAGTTCGCGCGCTGCGGCTGATGGCTGCACAGACGCCAGCGCTACGCTCCGCCCTTCCGCCTTGCTCACGATTTTCTGTGCAACCGCAAGCACATCGCCTGATTGAGGCGTAAGTCCAGCGCGCGTCATGGCAGCCGAAAGCAAATCCGCCAGATCATCACCCGCCTGCACCATCGGCACGCCAGGCAGCGCAAAAAGCTGCAGCGCGGCTTTCAAGCGAAGCGGCGGCGCAGCAGTGGCAGCACCTGCTCCCCATAGAGGCGCAAGAACCGCGCCTGCTCCGGCCCCGGCGCGTGAAACACCAAATGCCGAAAGCCGAGGCTGACATAATAGCCGATGCGCTCCACATGTTCCTCCGGATCGTTGGAGACAATCCAACGGCTCGCCGCGCGTTCCAGCGGCAGCGCATCGGCCAGGCGCTCCATTTCCACCGGGTCTTCCACCGACATTTTTTCTTCGGCTGAAAGCGCCAGTGCCGCCCAATGGCGCGTATCTTCCAAGGCGCGCTGCTTGTCCGTATCGAAGGAAACCTTCACTTCGATCATGCGATCATAATCGGGCTTTGGTATTGCGGCGGCTTCCAGCCCCGCCACAACATTTGGTAGCAGGGTTTCGGTGTAAAGCTCGGGCTTCTTGCCGCTGGTGCAGATAAATCCATCGCCCGCGCGCCCGGCATATTTCGCAACCATCGCACCAGCAGCGGCAACATAAATCGGCACGGGTGTCGCGGGCCGATCATAAATTGTCGCGTGTTCGGTGCGGTAATATTGCCCTTCGAAACTCACGCGTTCTTCAGTCCAAAGCTTGCGCATCAATTGCACGGCTTCACGCATACGAGCGAAGCGTTCCTTGAATTCCGGCCAGGGTTGGCCGGTGGAAGGCACCTCATTCAACCCCTCACCAGTGCCTATGCCAAGGATCACGCGGCCTGGAAACATGGCGCCCAAAGTGCCAAAAGCCTGCGCCACAATGGAAGGATGGTAGCGAAAGGTTGGCGTCAGCACGCTGGTGCCCATCACAAGCCTTTGCGTGCGCGCGCCAAGCGCGCCAAGCCACACCAGCGAATTCGGCGCATGGCCGTCCGTGTGTTTCCATGGTTGGAAATGGTCTGAGATGAAGCAGCTATCGAAGCCCATCTCATCCGCCAATACGCCAAAATCCAGCAATTGCGCTGGCGCAAATTGTTCGGCGGATGCCTTATAGCCAAGTTTCAACATGGCCATCACGTATCCGCGAGTGCCGCAAGTATCGCATCCCGATGCGCGACATCGCCATCTTCTGCCACAGGCTGAATACAAACATGCGTTGCACCCGCTGCAAAATGCGCGCGCAGACCTGCCTTCACTATCGAGGCATCACCATGCAGTACCATCGCATCAATGAAGCGATCACCGCCGTCATTGGCGAGCTCTGCTTCGCTAAAACCAAGCCGCAGCCAGTTATTCACGTAATTCGGCAGCGCCATATAGCGCGATAATTCGCGCCGCCCGAGCGCGCGCGCACGCACCGGATCGGTTTCAATGCAAACCTTCTGTTCCACCACCAGCACCTTGCCCGGCCCCAGAATCGCCGCGGCCTGGGCAGTATGTTCCGGTGTTACGTTGTAAGGCACAGCGCCATCCGCCGCACTGCCGGACAGTGCCAGCATTTTCGGCCCAAGCGCTGCCAGCAGCACTGGCCCTTCCAGCGCATCACCGCCCGCCTTGCGCAAAGCTTCCAGATAGCCGCGCATGGCGGGAATGGGCTTTTCGTAGCGATGCCCGCGCAAGCCTTCCACCATCGGGATATGGCTGACGCCAAGCCCAAGCGCAAAGCGCCCGTCGTGCAGCGCATTCAGCGTCGCAAGGCCCCGGCGCGCCGTGAAGGCATCACGCGCGTAGATATTCGCAATCGAACTGCCGACAATAAGCTTCTTGCTATTTGCCAGCAAAAACCCCGCCAAAGCCATGGATTCATAACCGCGCGATTCCGGATACCAGAAGCTGCCATAGCCAAGGTCTTCCACGCGGTTCAGCAGCGCGCGCAAGGCCGCTGCATCCAGCCGATCCGTGGAACACCAAACGCCCAAACGACCGAATTGCATGATAGACTTCCTTTCCCCGAGACGCGGGCTAACCGTAGTTTTCATCCAAAGCCTGAAAGCGCGGCAGATCAACCAGGGCGCTGAATTCCGCATAGCTCATCATCGCACCCGCTGCCTTGGCTGGCGTGCCATCACGCTTCAACACGGCCAGCGCATCAGCCACCGCACGCGCGGCGGTGAACAGCGCCGTCACCGCATAGAACACGACAGCAAAGCCCATCTGTTCCAGATCCCGCGCTGTCAGCCCGGTGGTTTCATTGCCATCCACAATGCTGACAACCTTGGGGCCGGGCACTTGCCGCGCCACAATCTCAACCTCGGAGATTTTCTCGATGCCATCGACGAATACCAGATCAACCCCGGCATCCTGATACATCGGCGCGCGGCGCACGGCTTCTTCCGGGCCAATCGCCGGCATGGCATCGGTCCGCCCAATAATCAGTGGCCCGTTCGCTGGGCGGGACGCAATGGCGCATTGCAGGCGCCGGACATTTTCCTCTGCCGGGATCAGCCTGATGCCAGCCAATTGCCCGCAACGCTTCGGCGCCACCTGGTCTTCCAGGTGAATCGCAGCAACACCCGCCTGCGCATATTCTTCAATGGTCCGCGCGATATTGGCCGGGCCACCATAGCCGGTATCGGCATCGGCGATGATCGGGATTGCCACAGCGCGCGCCATATCCCGCGCATGGGTGGTCATTTCCGTCTGCGTCAGCAACCCGATATCGGGGCGACCCAGCCGAGACGCCGTCGCACCAAAGCCGGTCATGTAAATCGCCTCAAACCCCACCTGTTCTATCAGCCGCGCGGTTAGGCTATCGGGCGCGCCTGGGGCGGCAATGATGCCGTCGGCCTTGAGGCGTTGGCGGAGTTTTTCTGAAGCATTCACAGCGTACCCCCATAACGGCGCTACCCAGCGCTCGGTTAAGCCCATGATTTCCGACTTTGCATGATTTGTGAAGTCGCGCGGGAAACGGACGGCCGGCAACAAAAAAGCCTCCCCTATGCCTATTCCCCCCATTTTTCAATCCATGTGTGATAACTTTCTCGCCATCGTGCGGAACCAAAATCCCTTCCGCTGCGGTGCGTCAGCGCCAAGGCCGCACATCCAAGATGAAGACCCGCCGCCCGAGCGCTTTGGCAGAAGTCCAGGTCTTAATAATGAAAATCGAAACGCGGATCGAAACGCACTGAATGGGTGCGCAGGCAGTCTCGTCGGGCTGCCAACAGCACACCATCCAGTAACTCACACGCTGCCGGTGTTTGCCCGTAAAAGGTTACCGGTCCGAAGGGCGCCCGGCCATGCGCAACCGCACCAGCAAGATTTTCCGCCGAATCCCGAAGAACCTGATTCCCCATCACTTTTGTGAAAGCCCATGACGGCTGTCGCGGCAAGCGCCTACGATTGCCGGCAGGGCCGATGACATCGAAGTTTTCCAGCGCAGCGATGATACGATCAGCAAAGAAATAGTCATCTATCCAGACATCATCATGGATGAAGACAAGGATTTCCGCCGCCTGAGGCGCATCTATGGCTGTATTGTAGATTACGCGCAGCCTGGCGCGGTTTTCAAAAGCCATCTGTGCACGAATGCGCTTATCAAAAGCAAGTCGCTTGAGCGAGGCGCCAAGCGGCGCCTGCGCCAGAAAATCATTATGAGAAAGCCGCGTCGCGCTGATGATGTCAATCATTGCGGTAGTATAAGATGATCGCCGGAGACATAACAACTAGGGCCGAACTGGCTTTATGCTGAGACCCGCAATGCCGCAGGGCCGCGCTGACAGCCGACCCTGCCTGGAACGTGCAGCGGAACCGACAAATCAGTATTGCCGATATTGCGTGAATCGTCGTTGGTTTTCGGGGCCATGGCCCTCAGCGCCACCCCGCCCTTTGCATGATCCGCAGTGCCTCTGGCGCCAGCGCACCATAGCGTTGCGCGTTCAATTCATCGGCACGGAAGCTACCAAGCGCCAGCAGCGCGGGATGCGGCGCCACCCCGGCCACCACAGGATATTCGAAATTGCCATTGGCGAATAATTCCTGCGCGCGCCGGCTGCTGAGGTATTCAATGAAGCGGAGCCCCACGGCCTTGTTGGCAGAACTCCGTACCACGCCAGCGCCCGAGACATTCACATGTGTCCCCCGATCGCCTGGCGCCTGATTGGGGAAGATCACGCCAATTCGATCAAACAGCGCCTTTTCCTGCGGATTGGAGGCAGCGCCGAACCGCGCGAGGTAATAGGTATTGGCAACCGCGAGCCGCCCAACCCCCGCTGCCACCGCCTGAAACTGCGGCGTATCTCCGCCCTGCGGCGGGCGCACCATATTCGCCACCACGCCGCGCGCCCAAGCCTCTGCCGCTTCTGCCCCATTGGCCAGCAGAAGGCTTGCCATCAAGGAGGTATTGTAGGGATGCGCCGCTGCCCTGATCAGGATTTGCCCGCGCTGCGCTGGCAGGGCCAAATCCTCATACCGCGCAACACCTTCCGGCACGCCGCGCTTACGGTCATACATGATCACGCGCGCGCGGCTGGAAAGCCCATACCATTGCCCATCAGCGGCGCGCAGATGCGCGGGAATGCGCGCTTCCAGAATCTCGCTGCGGGTTTCGGCAAGAATGCCGGCATCCACCGCGCGTGCCAGCTTCGCCGCATCCACCGTAATCAGCACATCGGCGGGGCTATTCGCCCCTTCGGATTGAATGCGCGCGATCAATTGGTCTGCATCACCTTCAATCAGGCGAATGCGAATGCCAGACTCCGCCGTGAAGCCATCATAAAGCGCGCGATCCGTATCATAATGGCGCGATGAATAGAGATTGAGCGCGCGTTCCTGCGCAGCCACCAGGGCAGGCGCGGCGAGCGGCGCGGCAAAGGGCAGGGCGAGCAGGGGACGGCGGCGCATAAGGTAAACCTTTCGGCGCAGAAGGTGATGTTGCGATGGACCCGAATCAAGCGAGCCTACCCCGAAATCTAGCCACGCCCCGCAGCCGCTTGCCATGCAAGGCAGGCGGGGCAGCCCTTCGCGAAAGCCGCTTGAAGCCCGGGCAAGCCCCGCCTGTTACCGACTCCCGTTACACTACCCCTGCAAGCCGCGCAGGAATTTCGCCCGCGCGCCACCGCCCGCCATCAGGAAGGCGTGGTCCGAACCGCTCAACAGGAAGCGCGCGCCAAGGGCGATGTAATCCGGCGCAACCTTTTCATCATAAACACCGCCCATGCCCATAACCTTGCCATGCGCCTTGCAGGCCGCCGCCACCTTGGCATAGGCCGCGCGCACATCCGGATGCCCAATCTGCCCGGCAATACCCATGGAAGCCGTCAGGTCCGAAGTCCCGATCATGAGGCAATCCACCCCCGGCACGGCTGCGATGGCATCCGCATTCGCAACCGCTTCCGGCGTTTCGATCATGACGGTCACCATGATCTGCTCATTCAATTCCTTCTGCGCTGCGGCGGTATCGGAAACCTGGAAGGCATATTGCGCCGGCGGGCCGCCCCAGGAACGCTCACCCAAAGGCGGGTACCGGAAGGCGCGCACCGCATCACGGGCCTCGTCAGCATTATCAATATGCGGCACCACAACGCCCATGGCGCCATTATCCAGGCAGCGCGTGCCTTCAAACAGCGCATCCTTGCAGCAGCGCACAATGGGTGTGACGCCTTGCGAAAGTGCCGCCATGGCCATGCGGGTCGCGTCATCCACGCTCATGGCGCCATGTTCCATGTCAATGAACAGCCAATCAAAGCCTGAAGACGCGGCAATCATGCCGACAGCGGGCGTGCGCAAATGATGCACGCCAAAGCCAAGGGCAAGTTCGCCCTTTTCCAGGCGGCGGCGCGCGAAATTCGGCGCAATAGGCATGGTGTTTCCCCTTTGAGATTGGTTGCCAAGCGCAGCATGCGGGGTGCCGCGGGTCAATCCTGCCCTATCAGGGCTAGTGCGGCTTCAAGACGATCCGCTTCAGCCGCCGGCTTGTCGCGCCTGATGCGCGCAATGCGCGGAAAGCGCAGCGCAACACCGGATTTGTGCCGGGTGCTGCGTTGCGCCGCGTCAAAGGCGACTTCCAGCACCAATTCCTTTTCCACTTCCCTGACCGGGCCGAAGCGATCCACGGTGTGGTTCCTGATCCAACGATCAAGCCAGGCCAATTCCTCATCCGTATAGCCGGAATAGGCCTTGCCGATCGGGACCAATTCGCCGTCATCGCGCCAGACGCCGAAGGTGTAATCCGAATAGAAGCTGCTGCGCTTGCCATGGCCGCGCTGCGCATACATCAGCACCGTATCAAGCGTGAGCGGCGCGCGCTTCCATTTCCACCATTGCCCCTTTACGCGCCCCGGCAGATAGGGACCATCAGCGCGCTTCAGCATCAAGCCTTCAATCGCTGCATTGCGCGCGCCATCCCGCAGGCCTTGCAAATCACTGATCTGGCTGAAGGGGATCAGCGCAGATAGATCCATGCGCGGTGGCTGCTGGCGTTGATGCCAGGCTTCCAGCCGCGCGCGCCGCGCCGCGAACGGCTGGGGGCGCAAATCCTCGGAGCCATCAAACAACATGTCGTAAAGCCGGATCGCCACCGGATATTCGCGCTGCATTTTGACGGTGACGCTTTTGCGATTCAGCCTTTGCTGCAAATCGCCGAAGGGAGCGACTTCACCATTGCGTAGCACAAGCAATTCACCATCCAGCACGGCGTGGAAATCCAACCCCGCGATGATGTCGGGAAAGCTTGCGGAAATATCCTCGCCCCCCCGACTCCAAAGCCGCACCCCACCAGGCCCTGAGGTGACTTGCACGCGAATGCCATCCCATTTCCATTCCGCGCAATAAGCGGCGGAATCAAGCCGAGCGAGATCAGCTTCTTCCAAGGGATGCGCCAGCATCAGGGGGCGAAAGATGGGGGCGCTGCGCGGGTCGGGCTGCGGCGCACGGCCCTCCAGCCAGGCGAAAAGCGGCTGATAGGGAGCGGGGATGGCGTGCCAAGCTTCTTCAATAGCTTCTACTGACGTGCCGGACCATTCAGCAAGCGCCACGCGCGCTAAGCGGGCGGAAACCCCCACGCGCAACCCACCCGTCAGCAGCTTGATCAGCGCCAAGCGCCCGCTGGCATCGAGCGTATCAAGCCAGCCTGCAATCAGCGCCGGCACCTCGGCCTTCGGGGTGGTTTCCAGCGCGCCGATGATGTCCGAAAGCGCCGGGGGCGGCGCATTCACGCCGGCGCGCTTCGGCCAGATCAGCGCAATGGTTTCCGCGAGGTCCCCGACATAATCATAGGAAAGCCGGAACAACTCGGCATCCACCCGCGCCATGGTGATTTCCCTGAGCATGGCGGGCTTGGCGGTGGCGAGCTTGAGGCTTTCCGTCATGGCCGCGAGGCCAAGGCCGCGTTCCGGGTCTGGCTGCCCAGCGAACCATTGGCCCAGCAAAGCAAGCTTGGCGTTACGGCCGGGCGAAAACACCAGCCGTTCCAGAAGTTCCGCCAAGGCAGGGAGGCTCATGGCGCTACGCGGCGCAGGCTGATCTTGCGCAATTCCGTTCCAGGCCCGATCCTGATCCCATGACTCCCGCGCAGCACCCGAAAGATGCCGGCCAAGCCCTTGCCGGGCCGCTGTTCAGCATTTGCACGCTGGTCACGCGCCACGCCGAATACGCAGCCATGCTGGAAAGTTTTGCGGCGCGCGGCTTCACAGCAAACAAGGCTGAGTTTCTTTACCTCGATAATTCCAAGGGCCATCACTGGGATGCCTTCCAGGGCATCAGGCGTTTCTTGAGCCTTGCACGCGGCACTTATGTGATTCTTTGCCACCAGGATATCCAGTTGCTGGCGGATGATATCGAAACGCTCCGCGCCCGCCTTGCCGCGCTTAATGCGCTTGATCCGGATTGGGCGCTGGCCGGCAATGCCGGTTCCATGGGCGATGGCAGTCTTGCAATCCGCATTTCTGATCCGCATGGCGAAAACCAGTGCTGCGGCACCTTTCCCGCGCGTGTGGTCAGCCTGGATGAGAATTTCATCATCATCCGCCGCGATGCGTTGGTCAGTATTTCCGCAGCGGGTTCCGGCTTTCATCTTTATGGGACGGATATGTGCCTGCAAGCACGTTGCGCCGGGCGCAGCGCCTGGGTGATTGATTTCCACCTGCGGCATTTGAGTCCGGGGAAGGTGGATGCCAGCTTCCATCAGGCGCAGCAGCGGCTTGAAGCGCACTACGACAAGCTCCTTAACCTGCCCTGGCATATTCGTACCAGCTGCACGAAAATGATCCTGGGCGGCGGTGGATTGCGCCGATGGCTTGCGCGGCGGAAATTGGCGCGGCGTCTGAAATAAAGGCGGAGAGGCTGGGCTTCACGCGGCTGCCTCCTCATCTTCCTCACCGCGCCCGATCAGGTTCAGGGCGCGGCCCCTGATCCCTTGCAGCCCCAGCGCATGGATCAGTGCATCTTCGCGCCCATGCGTTACCCATACTTCCTGCGCGCCGGTCTCTGC
>Ga0194119_10000220_pt1 | contig 114888 bp, 93 predicted proteins | sample TA2MahC100mmetaG_FD_148620 | JGI IMG/M metagenome (GOLD analysis project Ga0194119, IMG submission 148620) | Freshwater microbial communities from Lake Tanganyika, Tanzania - TA2015018 Mahale Deep Cast 100m | ecosystem: Environmental > Aquatic > Freshwater > Lake | place: Tanzania: Lake...
AGCTTGAGCACGAGCGACGAGAAGTCCGAGTCGCCGGAGAGGAGGATGTAGGTGCCAATCTCCGGGCGCGTGAAGACGAGTTCGATGGCGTCCACCGCCAGGCGGATATCCGTGGCGTTCTTCTTCGACGAGCCGTAGGCCGGGGCGAAGATCAGGTCGATGGACGACTCCGACAGCGGCACGATGTACTGCGGGTAGCGCCGCCAGTCGGCGTAGGCGCGCTGGACGGCGACCTTGCCGCTGATGATGTCGGAGGAGAGGAGGTTGCGCAGTTCCGTCTGGAGATCGGAACGGATGCCCATCGTGACGTTGTCGAAGTCGATGAGCAGGGCGGCGTTTGGCGCGCCGTGCGGGGCGGCGAGGCCGGCGGCGGCGTGCGCGGCCGCCTGCGGTCCGCGATGCAGCGGAGCGACGGGGGCGCGGAGCGTCGTGCTCCGCTGATGACGGTTGTTCATGCCTTCTCGCGTTGGCCGGGCGCAGGCGCCCGGGGGCGCGCGCGCCGCCCGGTCAGGTGGACCGAACGCGGCGAGCGCCCGTGGTGGTCGTGCCCCGCAAGGCGTGACGGAGGCGCCATCAGGCGGCCGGGCGTCGTGGACCTGCGGGTGCGGAAGGGGCCGCGAGCGCGCTCGCCTCGGATGCCGGCGGTGCCGGGCAATGCTGGGCGGCGCGGACGCTGGGTGGCCCCGAAGACACGGGCGAAGCTGATGATCATCCGATCATCGGCAACGTCCGGGACTTCTGGAGTAGCAATCTAATCCGTCCAGGGCGCCAGCGGCACCCTTCGGCGTTGACCGGGTGGCCGCAACCCCGCGCGGGTAGCAAGTTTCGGCAGGCTGTGTCTAAACGAAACTCCCCTGACCGATCCTGCGTACCGGCATCGTGCCTCTCGGTTTTCGCTCGCGCCTCTTTCTCATCTTGGCGCTGTTCGCCCTGGTCCCGTCGGTCGTACTGACGGTCGCGTGGGGAACCGCCACGAATCGCGTGCTGCCCCGGATGACCGGGGCGGCGGCGTGGGACAGCGCGGCGTCGTCCGGCGCGCGAGCGGTGCAGACGGCCTTGCAGGCGCCCGGTTCGGACGCGGCGCGCGCGGAACTCGAGCGCCACCAGCAGGAGCTGTCGAGTTCCGTCACGCAGGCGCGGCGGTTCGAGTATCTCGCGCGGCGGACCGGACCGGCCCTGCTCGCGGTGATGCTCATCCTGCTGGCGCTGCTCACCTACCTCGCCTCGCGCATCGCGGGTCATCTCAGTCGGCAGATGAGCCGTCCGCTCGATGAGCTGGTCGGCTGGACCGAGCGCATCGCGCACGGCGAGGCGCTCCCCGCGCATACCGCGTCGCGCGGCGCGCCGGAGTTTGGCGTGCTGCGGGAGCGCATGCGCGCGATGGCGGCCGAACTCGCCCAAGGGCGCGAGGCGGCAATCGCGGCGGAGCGCCTGGAGGCGTTTCGCGAGTCCGCGCGCCAAGTGGCGCACGAGCTCAAGAACCCACTGACCCCCATTCGTTTCGCCATCGCCCGGCTTCGTCGCGAGGCCCCGCCACAACTGACCGGCACCCTGGACGTGTTGTCCACGGAGAGTGAGCGGCTGGAGGCGATGGCCCGCAGTTTTGCGCAGTTCGGGCGCCTCCCCGAGGGACCGATGGCCGCGCTCGACCTGGGCGACATCGCGCGGGAAGCGGCGCGGACGACGGCCCCTCCGGGCACCGCGCTGCAGATCGAAACCGAGCCGGGCCTTCCGCTCGTAGAGGGACAGCACGACGCGCTGCATCGCGCGATCGCCAACGTGCTGATCAACGCGGTCGAGGCGAGCGGCGAATCGCCGCGCGTCGTGGTGCGCGTCGGCCGGCGGGGCGAACGCGCGGTCGTCGTGGCCGTGCGCGATCACGGCTGCGGCATCGCACCGGACCGCCTGCCGCGCATCTGGGAGCCGTACGTCACCGACAAGACGGCGGGAACGGGCCTCGGCCTCGCCATCGTGAAACAGACAGTGATGGCGCACGGCGGGCACGTCGAAGCCGAGAGCACCCCAGGCGTGTGGACGGAGATCCGGATGGTCTTCCCCGCCCTGCCTGCAACAGACGGAGCGCAAACGCATGAACGGTCCTGAAGTCCTGGTTCCCATCTCCTTCTTCGCGATGATCGTCGCGATCGTGCTCGGCGTCCCACTGATGCGTGCGCGTATCCGCGAGATGGATCGCCGGGGGGCGGGCGCCTTGCCCGACTCGCACGTGACCGAGCGGCTGGCGCGCATTGAGGCGGCGGTGGAGTCCATTGCGATCGAAGTGGAGCGGATCTCCGAGGGGCAGCGGTTCACGACCAAGCTGCTGTCGGAACGCACGGACACTGTGAAAGACACCAGGAGCGGCGTATGAGCCCGCTGGGACCCGATCTGCTTGCGCGATCCACGGGCACCGATGCGCCGATGGCCATCCTGCACGCCGGCGGCGAAGAGGTGGCCATGATCGCCATCATCATGGGAACGCTCAGCGCGGTGGCGTTCCCGCTGGTGCGGGCGCTTGCCCGGCGGTTGGACTCCAAGACCGCCCTCCGGGACGGGCTTTCTGGGGTCGAGGAGCAGCGGATGGAGCGCATGGAGCGCGCGATTGACTCCATCGCCATTGAGGTGGAGCGCATTTCCGAGGCGCAGCGGTTTACGACCAAGCTGCTCGCGGAACGCGCGTCGACTTCGCCCGCTGAGCGTCCGCCATCGCCTCCCGGAGAGCGCGCGCCATGATGCCCGCGATTGCATTCGCCGAGCTGGCGTCGATGGCGACGCACGGCGCGCCGACGGTTCATCTTGCCGTCGTCGGCCAGGGTGAAGCGATAGTCGTCGCCATCGTGTTCGGCACGCTCGGCACGGTCTTCTATCCGCTCGTTAAGGCGCTGAGCCAGCGGGTTTCGGGAGGCGCCCAACCGGGCGGGAGCTCACTCCGTGGGGTGGAGGATCGTCTCGACCGCATCGAGCGTTCCGTGGAGGCCGTGGCACTCGAGGTCGAGCGCATCTCCGAGGGGCAGCGGTTTGTGACGAAGCTTCTCGCCGAGAAGACCCCGCCGCAGATTCCCCCCGCGAGTTCGTGAGCGTCGCATGCCGTCCGTTCTGATCATCGACGACGAGCCCAACATCCGCCGGATGGTGGGCGCCCTGCTCGAGGCCGAGGGCTACGAGGTGCGCGACGCCCAGGACGGCCAGGGCGGGATCGCGCGCGCACTGGAGTGGGAGCCCGACCTCGTCCTGCTCGACCTGATGATGCCCGGCACGCTGGATGGCATGGCGACGCTGGAGCAGCTGCGGGAGCGGTTCCCGGAGCTGCCGGTCGTGATGATGAGCGGGCGCGCGGGGCTGGCCGACGCAGTGAAGGCGACGCGGCTGGGCGCCGTGAACTTCCTGGAGAAGCCGCTAACGCCCGAGGGCGTGCTGCTGGCGCTGGCTGGCGCGCTTGAGCTGCGCATGGCTCGCCGCGAGCGCAGCGCATTGCGCGCCGACCTGGGCCTGGCGGGCGAAATGGTGGGCGACAGTCCGGGAATACGCGCCGTGCGTGAGATGATCGCGCGCGTCGCGCCGACGGACGCCCGCGTGCTCATCACCGGCGAATCGGGGACGGGAAAAGAGCTGGTGGCGGCGGCGATTCACGCGGAGAGCGCGCGGCGCGAGAAGCCGTTCGTGCGCGTGAACTGCGCGGCGATTCCGCGCGACCTCGTCGAAAGTGAGATGTTCGGCCATGAGCGCGGCTCCTTCACCGGCGCAACGGAGCGACGCCTCGGGCGCTTCGAACTCGCGCACACGGGGACGCTCTTCCTCGACGAGGTGGGCGACCTTGGCCCCGAGGCGCAGTCGAAGCTGCTGCGCGCCATCGAGGCGCGGGAGATCGAGCGCGTCGGGGGCGGCCGCTCCATCAAGGTGGACGTTCGCATCCTCGCCGCGACGAACCGCGACCTCGAACGCGCGGTGCGCGAGGGCCACTTCCGCGAGGACCTCTACTTCCGCCTGAACGTGATTCCGCTTCCCGTCCCGCCACTGCGCGAGCGTCCCGATGACGTGCCGGCGCTCGTGCGGCACTTCACGGCGCTGCAGCGCCGGCGGACCGCGCAGGCGATGCCGCTCTGGACGAGCGAGGCGGTGGGCGCGCTGGCCCGCTACGTGTGGCCCGGCAACGTGCGCGAGCTGGCCAACATCGTCGAGCGGCTGAGCATCCTGCACGCCGGGCGGTCCATCGGCGAGAGCGAAGTGCAGGGCGTGCTTCCCATCGCCCCGCTCTCCGCGCCGGCGCTCCCCGACCTCGAACAGCCAGAGCTCACGCTCAGCGACTCGCTGGATGAGTATGAGAAGCTGCTGATCACTCGAGCTCTCTCCGCGGCGAACGGCGTGGTGGCCGAGGCGGCACGGCGACTCCGCACCGACCGTCCCAACCTGTATCGGCGCATGCGGCGCCTCGGCCTCCAACCGGACAACGGCGAGTGACGAAACGACACGCTTCTGACCACTTCCGGCGACGGCTGGCATCGCAAGGCGACGGGCTCATGCGGCAAGCGCATGCAGCGACGGCGCTTGCGCACCGTGGCGAGCGCGGCACGCCCCCTGCTCACGATGAGGTCATCTCCAGTGACCGAGGATTGACCATGCATCGCATCCGACTGCTCGCGCTGCTCACGTCCGGGTTCGCGTTCGCCACCGCTCCCATTGACGCACAGCAGCGGGACACACCACCGCGCACCGCCGCCGCCCTGGCGGTGGCGACGTACAACGCCGAGCGCACGATGCGCGTGACCGGCGTCCTCGAGGTGACCGCCGACCAGCGCGTCGACGGCGATGTCGCCGTGCTGAACGGCCCCGTGCGCGTGGCGGGGCGCATTGCGGGCACGCTCGCCGCGATCAACGCGGACGTCCAGCTCTCGCCCGGCGCGGTCCTTGGCGGACTCGTCGTCGTCGGCGGGACCATCAGCGGACAGGAGCAGGCGACCATCGCAACCGAGGTGATGCGCCAGCCGGAACTCCTGCGCTACCACCTGGCCGAGCAGCGCCTCGTGCCGGAGGCGGAGCCCACGTACGATGAGGCGTGGTGGAAGCGTCGCGCCCGGCGCAAGCCGGTGCCGGACGACCGCTCGTGGAGCGACTTCACGTTCACCAGCGCACACACGTACAACCGAGTGGAAGGGCTGCCCATTCTCCTTGGGCCGCGCATTCGGCAGAACACCGAGTGGGGGCGCTTCACGCTCGACGCGTTCGGTGTGGTGCGCACCGCTGGACCGGTGCGGTGGGATCGCGGCACGCTCGGTCATGATGTGACCGGCGAGCTGCAGCTTGGCCGCAAGGCCGGCGTCGGGGTCGGTGGCCGGACCTTCGATATCGTCGACGCGGTGGAGGACTGGCAGTACAGTGCGGAAGAGGTCGGACTGGCCGCCTTCGTCCTGCGGCGCGACAATCGCGATTACTATCGCCGGCACGGCGGGCTCGGCTTCGTGCGCATGCACGCCGGGGCGGACGCCGACCTGACCTTTTCGTTCGGCGACGAGCGCTGGGCGAGCGCGAGAGACCGCGCGCCCATTTCCGTGTTCAACAGCGACGAGCCGTGGCGGCTGAACCCCGCGATGGACGAGGGGACGATGCATCTCGCGACCACGCGGTTGCGCGTGGACACGCGCCGCCGCGGGAGCGCGCTGTGGGGCGGCTGGTACTTGGACGCGCAGGTGGAGCGCGGGAGCGGCACGCTGGCCCGGGATCCCGGGCTGCTCGCGGTGATCCCGCGCCCCGAGCGCGTGGAATACACGCGCGGATTCATCGACGCGCGGCGCTATACCCGGCTCGCACCGGGCACGGCGTTGAACCTGCGATTCGTGACGGGGGGCTGGATGTCCGGCGACCGGCTGCCGACCCAGCGCCGCCTTTCAGTCGGCGGTCCGGGGACACTCCCCGGCTATGACTTCCGGCGGTCGTGGCGGGTGGATCCCGACCCGTTCACGTGCGGCGGCAGTTCGCTGCCGGGGTCGCCCGCGCTGTGCGACCGCGTGATGCTCTTCCAGGCGAAGTATCGCACCGACTTCCACGTCGGGTGGGTGCGCAACGATGCGCGCGACGACTGGTGGCGGCCCGGCTTCAACCAACACGCCGCCTTCGTGCTCTTCGCCGACGCCGGGCGCGGATGGAGTGTCGGCGCGCCGGATTTGGCGACCACGTACGCCAAGGACGACGTCCCGCCGCTGTCCACGTTCCGCGCCGATGTGGGGGCCGGATTCGATTTCGGGTCGTTGGGCATCTATGTCGCCAAGGCGACGACGACGGCAAGCGAGCCAGTCAACGTGATCGTCCGCTTCCGGCATCGCTTCTAGATGAGTCATTCCCCGCTCCGCGCGCTGATCGTCGCCGCCGTGCTGATTCTGCCGGCGGCGCACGCAGCGTCGGCGCAGGGCGGACGTCCGGCGCTGACGATCACCGCGCCGGCGCCGGGGGAGCGGCTGCGCGCCGGCCCGATAGTCGTGGCATCGCAGATGCTCGGTGGGCGCAAGTTGGGCGAGGCGCTGGAGAGCGGATTCCCCGCGCGGCTTCACTTCACCGTGGAGCTCTGGAGTGTCGGCGGATGGACGAACGCCCTTGAGCGTGTGGTGGAGTGGGATGTCGTCGTGCGTCGGCTCGCGGTGGAAAACGTCTATGAAGTCACGCAAGTCGTCGGCGACCGGCCCTTTTCGCTCGGCCGCTTCACCCAGCTCGCCGACGCCGCGGCCGCCGTGGCGCGCCCGACGAGGGCGCCCATCGTCGCCGTACCGGGCATGGTCCGGCAGTACTACCAGGCCGGACTCTCCGTCGAGACGCTGTCCATAAGCGACCTGGATGAGGTGGAGCGCTGGCTCCGCGGCGAGTTGCGGCCCGCCGTACGCGGGGAGCGCAACCCGGGCACCGTGCTCGGTCGCGGGCTCAAGACGCTGGCGTCGCGCCTGCTTGGGGGCGAGCGACGGGAGTATGTGGCGAGGACTGGGGTCTTTGATGCGGACGGTGGGCGGTAGACGGTGGACGGGCGGGATCGTCGACCGTCCACCGTCAACTGTCCACCGTCAGTAACTACCGCCGTCCATCCACGCTCTTCGCCACTTCCTGCAACGTGGCCGCGCCGTAGAAGAGCCGGATGTACTTCGCCTGCGTCGGCGTCAGCTTGCGAACGGCCCACGAGAGATGCACGAAGTGCGGCTCGACGGGATCGTGGAGCAGGCGCATGCCGATTTCCGACGGCAGGGCGTCCGCCTTGCGCGTGTTGCACGACGAGCAGGCGGTGACGACGTTGCGCCACGAGTTGTCGCCGCCGCGCGAGAGCGGGACGACGTGGTCGCGGGTGAGCGACTCGCGCGGCTTGAGCGCCGCCGAGACGCGGCCGCAGTACTGGCACCGGTAGTGGTCGCGCGCGAACAGGAACGTGTTGGTCACGTGGCGGCGGAAGCGCCGCGGGACGTGCACGTACTTGGTGAGCCGGATGACGACCGGGTGCGGGAAGTGCCGGTTCGCTGAGCGCACCAGCCGACCGCGGTCGGCCTCGACGATCTCGGCCTTGCCGTCGATGACGAGCCGCAGCGCGCGCCGCATGGGCACGAGCGTGAGGGGCTCGAACGACGAGTTGAGGGCAAGGCAGCCGACGAGCACCTACGCCTCCACGGGGGAATGGGCGATGCGCGGCGGCCGCATGGTCATCTACTGCTCGCGGCCGCGAGCGCGGGAACGGGCGTGAGCCAGCCGTACGGGTCGGGAATGCGCCCGTACGCTATCCCGAGATACTTGTCCTGGATGGCCTTCGTCACGGGGCCGCGGTGGCCCTCGCCGATCGTGATGCGGTCAATCGAGCGCACCGGGGTCAGCTCGGCGGCGGTGCCGCAGAAGAAGACCTCGTCGGCGACGTACAGCATCTCGCGAGGGATGGGCGATTCGCGCACCTCGATGCCCAGATCGCGCGCGATGCGGATCACCGAGTTGCGCGTGATGCCCTGCAGGATGCCGGCGCCAATGGTGGACGTGTACAGCACGCCCTCGCGCACGAGGAAGAGGTTCTCGCCGCTCCCTTCAGCCACCTGGCCGTTCACATCGAGCATGATCCCCTCGATGTAGTCGTCCACCTTGGCTTCCATCTTGGTGAGCTGCGAGTTCAGGTAGTTGCCGCCCGCCTTGGCCATCGTTGGGAACGTGCTCCCCGCGGCGCGGCGCCAACTCGAGACGCGCACGTCGACGCCGCGCTCCAAGGCCTCCTCGCCGAGGTACCGCCCCCAGATCCAGCAAATGATGAACGTCTCGATCGGCGCGTTGCCCGGGTGCACACCCATGTTCTGGCCGGTGCGCATCACGAGCGGACGGATGTAGCACTCCTTGAGCTCGTTGGCCGCGATGGTATCGACCACCGCCTGGCATAGCTCATCCAACGAGTACTTGATGTCCATCCGGTAGATCTTCGCCGAGTCGAAAAGGCGGCGCATGTGCTCGCGCAGGCGGAAGACCGCGCCGCCCGCGGGCGTTTCATAGCACCGGATGCCCTCGAAGACCGACGACCCATAGTGCACCACGTGACTCATCACGTGGATGGTGGCGTCCTGAAAGTCCACGAGCTGCCCGTCACGCCAGATCTTCTTGGTCGCGCCGCTCGCGGCTGGCTGGTGGGACACGATAAGAGCTCCCGTGACGACAGAGAACGACAGAAGACGACAGAAGACGACAGAGAACGACAGACTACGACGCGGTGTGGCCGGCTCTCGGAGAGGGGCCTTCGAATTCTACTGTCCGGGGTCAGCGCGGCGCCAGCGTTGGAGCGCGTCCGCCGTCTGCTGCACGCGCGGCGCCAGCGCTGGGTCCTCCTGCAATACCGCACCGTCGCGCACGAGAATCCGTCCGGCAACCACCGTGCGCAACGCCGGGGTTCCCCCGGCGTGCACGACCGCCGCCGCGATGTCATGCACGGGGCGCAGGGACGGCGCAATCGCGTAGGCGGCAAGGTCGGCCTGAAAACCCTCGGCGAGGACGCCGACCTGATCGGCCATCCGCAGCGCGCGGGCGCCGCCGCGCGTCGCGAGTTCCAGCACAGTCTGTGGGGGAATTGCGTCCGGTCGAGCGGTCCGCGTTCGCTGCTGCAGCACGGCGAGGCGGCCCTCGCCCAAGATGTCCATGCGGTTATTGCTCGCCATGGAGTCGGAGCCGAGTCCGACGTCGAGTCCCGCGTCGAGCATCTCCATCAACGGCGCGATGCCGTGGGCGAGCTTGGCGTTGCTGGCCGGGCAGTGCGCCACACCGCAGCGATGGCGGGCGATCGCGGCGATATCCGGCGCGTCGGCGCGCACGGCGTGAATCAGGAGTGGACGCGCGTCGAGCACGCCGCAGCGTTCGAGCAGCGCAATGGGCGAGCGCGCACGCGGTTCGACGTCGAGATTCCGCGAGCGCAAATAGTCGGCGAACGGCCCCTGCGCGCGCTCGACCAAGACCGACTCGGCCTCGCTCTCCGCGATGTGCACGGCGACGGGGAGCCCCTCGGCCGATGCGAAGCGGGCCACGGCCGCGAAGAGCGCATCGCTCACGCTGTACGGCGCATGGGGCGAGACGCCGACACGCACCAACGGTGTCTCCCGCAGGCGCATGTCGGCCACCTTCTCGCGCAGGCCGGCGAGCGAAGCCTCGGCCTGTGCCGGATCGGGGCCGAAGACCTCGCGGAAGGCGACGCCACGGGCGCCCAGTTCGCACAGCGCGTCAAACGGGGCCGACGAATCGCCCGTATCGGCGAACGTGGTCACGCCGGCGCGCAGTCCCTCCACAACACCAAGCCGCGCGCTGTCGAGCAGCGATTCGGCGTCGAGCACGAAATGCCGCGCGCGAGTGAGCGTGCGCACCCACTCGAAGAACGGCAGGTCCTCGAGGAAGCCGCGCATCGCGGTGAGCTCGAGGTGTGTGTGCGCGTTGACCAGGCCGGGGAGGAGGACCGCGTCGCCGAGATCGTCGTCCGCGCCACCGGCGGGCGCGTGCGCGCGCGGCCCGACCCAGGCGATGCGATCGCCGTCCACGATGACTGTGCCGTTCTCAATGGGCGCCGCCACGATGGGGAGCACCCATCGCGCGTGGTATCGGGTGCGTCCGGCGGTCACGGCTTGCGTTCAGGCGCGGGCGGGACCGTCGCCTTTCGCGGAGGACGCGTGTCTTTGACCGGCGCTGGGCGCTCGCCGGCGGCGCGCGGCGGGCACTCGGCGATCGGCTCCGTGCCGGGAATGAACCACTCGTAGTACGCGTCCTCGCCCGGACAGCCCGGATTGGCCAGGAGACCGGACAGGTCGTCCACTTGCCGCGAGACTAGCGACGAGGGTCTCGGCCAGTCGGGCGGCGCCGGCTTCCGCTGGTAGGCCTCCACCATGAACTGCACCCAGGCGGGGGCGGCCAAGCGGCCACCCTGCGCATTGGGCATGATCTTCTGCGGCCTGTCGAAGCCCATCCAGACGCCGGCCACGAGATCGGCCGTGTACCCGATGAACCAGACATCGGTGTAGTCGTTCGTCGTCCCGGTCTTGCCGCCAGCGGGCAGTGAGAATCCCGTCCCGGCGACGGCGCCGGCCGCGCTGCCGCGGCGCAGGACGTCCTTCATCATGTCCACCATCAGCCATGACTCCTCGGGCGTCAGCACTTGCTCGCGCGTGATCTCCGGCGTCCAGAACGCCTCGCCCTTCGCGTCCTCGACCCGGAGGATGGCCACCGGGGCGACGCGCCAGCCGAGGTTGGCGAAGGTCGAGTAGGCCGCGACCATCTGGAGCGGAATGACGTCGGACGAGCCAATGTGGATCGAGGGGTACTCGGGGATCGGCGTGGTGAGGCCAAACTTGCGCGCCATGTCCACGACGCTCTGCTCGCCCAGCTCCATGCCCAGCCGAATGGCGGGAAGGTTGCGCGAGTTGTAGAGGGCGCGGCGCATGACCATCGGCCCTTCGAACTTCAGGTCGTAGTTGCGGGGCTGCCACGTGTCGCCGGCGACCTGCGGAAGCTCGACCAGCGCGTCGTCGAGGATGTATGACGGCGGACGCCCGCTCTGCACGGCGGTGGCGTAGACGATGGGCTTGAACGTCGACCCCGGCTGCCGCGTGGCCTGCGTGGCGCGGTTGAACTTGGAGTCATCGTAGTCGCGGCCGCCGACAAGGGCGCGCACGGCGCCGGTGCGCGGGTCCATCACGATGAACGCCCCCTGCAGGTACGGCGTCACCGCCTCGGCGGCGGGTTCATCGGCCGCGGCGGCCGCGGCCATGATCTGCTCGTAGGTGCGGTGCGGGAACGCCCCAGCCGACCCACCCTCGACCGCCTTGAGCTGCCGCTCGAGCGAGCGCTCGGCGGCCCCCTGCAGCTCGAGATCGAGCGTGGTGTGCACGCGAAGCCCTTCCTGGTAGATGCGCTCGCCGAACTTCGCCTCCAGCAGTTGGCGCACCCACTCCACGTAGTAGGGAGCGACCTCGGCGGACGAGCCGCCGCCGTGCGCCAGGCGCAGCGGGTAGGCCTTGGCGAGGGACGCGTCCGCATCGCTGATCGCCCCTTCGCGTCGCATCAGCTCCAGGATGGTATTCCGGCGCTGGATGGCGCGCTCCGGGAACCGGCGCGGGTCGTAGCGCCCGGGCGCCTTCGGCAGGGCGGCGATCATCGCCGCTTCGGCGAGGTTGAGCTCGCGCACCGATTTCCCGAAGAAGCGCTGACTGGCGGTTTCCACCCCGTAGGCGCCGCCGCCAAGGTAGATCTGGTTCAGGTACAGCTCGAGGATGCGGTCCTTGCTGTACTTGGCCTCGATGGCCCGCGCCACGCGGGCTTCGCGCAGCTTGCGCAGCGGCGTCTTCTCGCGGGTGAGCTGCCGCGGAAAGACGTTGCGGGCCAGCTGCATCGTGATGGTGGAGAAGCCCTGCACGTAGCCGCCGCGGAGCACATTCGTCACGCCGGCTCGAAAGACGCCGATGACGTCGATGCCGCTGTGCGTGAAGAAGCGCTTGTCCTCGGTGATGATGAACGCGGCGGTCAGCACCTTGGGGATCTGCTCGAGCGGGATGAGCGTGCGGCGCTCGAGCCCCAGTTCGGCGACGAAGCGGCCGTCGGCCGCGTACAGCTTGGACGTCTGCCGCGGGTTGTACTTCTCGAGCACGCTGATCGACGGGCACGCGTCGCCACGGCAGACGAGCAGCCAGCCCGCGCCGAGGGCGAGTACGCCGAGTCCGCCGGCAGCTGCGGCGCCGATCAGGAGGATCTTCAGCGGCTTCTTCATCGAACCGACAATCTACTACATCGGGTGCAGGGGAACGGGCACGGTGGGGTGCAGGGTGCGGGGGACCGACTCCTTCCCTCCGTCGTTGGGCGCCATAGCTTCTCCTCCATGTCACGGCTTCTTGTCACCGGTTCGTCCGGTCTTATCGGTTCGGAGATGGTCGCCCACTTCGCTGCGCTGGGGTGGGAGGTGCATGGCGTGGACAGCAACCAGCGCGCGGTGTTCTTCGGCCCCGGGGGCGACACGCGCTGGATGCAGCAGCGCCTGACCAGCGCCTTCAGCAGCTTTCGTCATCACGAGCTGGACATCCGCGACCGGGCGGGGATCGACGCGCTGCTCCGCGAGCTGAAGCCCGACGCCATCGTTCACGCGGCGGCCCAGCCGAGTCATGACCGCGCGGCGAGCATTCCGTTCGACGACTTCGACACGAACGCCGTCGGCACGCTCAACCTGCTACAGGCGGCGCGCACCCACTGCATCGAATCGCCATTCGTGCACTTCAGCACGAACAAGGTGTACGGCGACGCGCCGAACGAACTGAAGCTGGTGGAACTGGAGACGCGGTGGGACTACGCCGATCCGGCCTTCGCGCACGGCATCGCCGAAGACTTCCGCATTGACCAGTCCACGCATTCGATCTTCGGCGCGTCGAAGGTGGCGGCGGACATCCTGGTGCAGGAGTACGGGCGGTACTTCGGGATGCGCACCTGTTCGCTCCGCGGCGGCTGCCTGACGGGGCCGGCGCACGCGGGCGTCGAGTTGCACGGCTTCCTGAGCTACCTGGTGAAGTGCAACGTCGAGGGGCGGCTGTACCGCATCTACGGCTATAAGGGCAAGCAAGTGCGCGACAACATCCACTCACGCGACGTGGCCCGGTTTGCCGAGGCGTTCATTGCCGCGCCGCGCGTGGGAGAGGTGTACAACTTGGGAGGCGGCAAGGGCAATGCGTGCTTGATCATGGAAGCCTTCATGCTGGTCGAGGCGCGCTCCGGCAAGCCGATGGTCTCCGAGTATGACACAACCAACCGCATCGGCGACCACATCTGCTATTACAGCGACCTTCGGAAGATGATGGCGCACTATCCGGGCTGGTCGATCACAGTGCCGCTGGCGACGATCTTCGACGAGATCGTCGACGCGTGGCGCCAGCGCCTGGCGTGAGCACGACCGGGCGTCCTACGCCTGACGCGGCGGCGCTGCCGCGCGTGCTGCTGGTGACCGACGCCGACCTGTCGCCGGGGAGCCGCGGGGCCGGACGGACGCTGGTCAACCTGTTCTCGCGGTATCCGGCGGACCGGCTCCTGGCGCTCAGCGCGAATGCAGCCGCTCCCTTCACGTGGGAAACGGCGGCGCAGGTGCTGCCGGCCGCCCCGCGGATTCCCGGCCGACTGACGAAGTTTGCCCGCCCACGCATTGGGCACGTCGACGCCGCCTGGCTGGCGATGCGCCCGCTGCGCGGTGCCCCGCGCATTCGCGCGTTCCGCCCGGAGGTTGTCGTCGCAGTGCCGACGCATCCGATGGGCGTGGCGCTCGCGGAGCAATGCCGGGCCTTCGCGCCGCTGGTGACGTACCTGATGGACGATTGGCTGGCCTTCGAGCCCGGTGTTCCGCTGGCCTTTGACACCCAGCGCCGTGGACGCGAGCTCCTGCGCACCTCAGCGGCTTGGCTCTCCATCTCACCGTACCTGCTGGCTTCCACGCGCGAGTTCGCCGGCGCGGATCGGCCAGCCCACGTGGTGCATAATCCGGTTCCCCTTGGCGACGGGGAACCGGCGGCGCTCGGCGCGCCGCGCACCGAGACGTTTCGCGTGGCGTATGCAGGTTCGGTCTGGCCGATGCATTGGGACGCGGTGGCGGCGGTGGCGCAGGGCGTCCAGCGCCTGCGTGGCGCGGGGGCGGATATCGAGTTCGTGCTCTTCACCGACCGGTTCTTCTGGGGGCGGCATGAGAGCGACTGGCGTCGCTGGGGCGTCGTGGACGGCGGGCTCGTTCCGTACGCCGAGTTAGGCACCGCGCTCGGCGGGTGCGACCTGCTGCTCGTCGCCTCGTCGTTCGAGTCGTCCCAGGCGCATATGTCGCGGTCGTCGATCCAGACGAAGGTCACCGACTACATGGCGGCCGGCCGGCCCATCCTCGCGTGCGGTCCGGCGGACGCCGCGTCCAACCGCTTCCTGCGGGAGCACGGCTGCGCCCTGTTCGCCGAGGATCCCGCGCCGGGCGCCATCGATGGCGCGCTGAAGGCCGCGGTGGCGGCGCGCGATGAGGGACCGCAAATGGCGCGGCGCGCGTGGGACGTGGTGCGGAGCGAGCACGAGCTTGTGGCGGTCACCGACCGGCTGTACGCGTTCCTCGCGGACGCGGCATCGGGGCATCGCCCCGGCTGACCCGCGCCGGGATCCCGCCCGGCATCGCGATCGAGGGCGCGGCGTTGCTCGGGAGCGCTCGCGCGCGCCTATATTTGCGGGATGAGCGACTTCCTCTCCGAGCTCGCCTGGCGCGACTTGCTGTACCAGCAGACTGAGGGCGCGGCCGCGCACTTCGCCGCCGGCCCGGTCACCGCGTACTGCGGCTTCGATCCCACGGCGTCCTCGCTGCATGTCGGCAACCTCGTGCCGATCATGGGGCTCGTGCACCTGCAGCGCGCCGGGCACCGCCCCATCGCGCTCGTTGGCGGCGGCACCGGCATGATCGGCGACCCGAGCGGCAAGGCCTCGGAGCGGCAGCTGCTGACGCGCGACGAGATCGACGCGAACGTCGCCGGCATCCGGGCCCAGCTGGGGCGCTTCCTCGACTTCTCCGGCGCGCACGGCGCGCAGCTCGTGGACAACGGCGAGTGGCTGCGCTCACTGCACGCGATCGACTTCATGCGGGACGTCGGGAAGCACTTCACGATCAACCTGATGATGCAGAAGGACTCGGTGAAGTCGCGCCTCGACGGCGGCATCTCGTATACCGAGTTCTCGTACATGCTTCTCCAGGCGTACGACTTCCTCGAGCTGAGCCGCCGCTACGGCGTGACGGCGCAGATCGGCGGGAGCGACCAGTGGGGGAACATCACCGCGGGGACGGAGTTGATCCGCCGCACGGTGCAGCGCGAGGCGCACGGGGTGACGCTCCCGCTCGTGACAACGACGAGCGGGGCGAAGTTCGGCAAGTCGGAGGCGGGGGCGGTGTGGCTCGACGCGGCCCGCACGTCGCCGTACAAGTGCTACCAGTTCTGGGTGAACGTGGACGACGCCGACGCGGTGCGCTTCCTCAGGATGTTTACGCTGCTCGGCCGCGAGGAGATCGACGCGCTGGGCGCCGCGCTCGCCGCGGCGCCCCACGAGCGTGCGGCGCAGCGCCGGCTGGCCGCGGAGGCGACGGCGCTGATCCACGGCGCGGAGGCCGCCGCGCTCGCCGAGCGCGTGTCGAAGGTGATCTTCGATCGCCGGGCCGACCTGCGCGAACTGCACCATGCGGTCTTCGAGACGCTAATGCACGAAATCCCCTGCGCGCGGTTCCCGGGCGAGCAGCCCATTCCGGTGCTCGACGCGCTCGAACGGGCGTTTGGCCTTTCGCGCAGCGCGTCGCGCAAGCTGGTGCAGCAGGGCGGCGTGAGCGTGAACGGCGAGAAGCTGCACGCTGAGGCAACGATGATCGATCCGGCGGGAGCCGCGCACCGGCGATGGTTCCTGCTGCGCAAGGGGACGCGCGACATCGCGGTGCTCTCGATGGAGCAGTAGGCCCAGCCGCGCGCACGCGGGTGGGCGCCGGGCACCGCGGGGCTACCGGCCGAGCAGCGCCCGCTGGTCGCGCGCCGGCAGGTACTTGATCCCTTCGCGCAGGGTGAGCCCGGCGAGCTCGGCGCGATGCGCGCGGAGGAAGCGCGCCACGATCGCCGGCTGGCGCTTGCTGATCTCGCGCAGCGCCCAGCCCAGCGCCTTGCGGATGAAGAACTCGCGCTCGCCGAGCATCGGTACGGCGATCGCCTCGAAGGCGCTAAACGGAATGACGCCGTCCTTCACTCCGGGGAGGATCGTGAGCACCGACGCGCGCCGCATCCAGAAATCGGGGTCGCGCGACCACCGTGCCACCCGGCGCCGCAGCGCGGGGACGCGCCCCAGCAGCGGGGCTATCACCTTGAAGCAGATCCAGTCGAGGTAGGCCCAGCTCCGCGACTCGCGCAGCAGCCGCTCGAGCAGCGGGAGGTCGCGCGCGCCGAGCGCGTCCACGCGGCGTTCGAGCAGGAACATCGCGACGGCGCGCAGCTCGTGGATGCCGCTGTCCCAGAGTGCCGCGGCGAGCGGGCGCAACGCCGTGTCCTCGTCGCGCTTGACGCGCGCGATGACGTCGCGCGCGACGCGGCGGATCTCGGGCATCGTTGCGCCAAGGAAGCGCAGGTCGCTCTTCAGGTACCGCTTCTCGTTGCGTGCACGCTCGGCCGTTCCCACCGCCGCAAGCGCAGCGCGCACCGTCCGCACCTCGCGCGCGATGTTCATCGTGGGGCGAGCGCGGCGAGCGCGACGTCGAGTTCTGCCGTGGTGTTGTACAGGTGGGGGGAAAGCCGGATGCCCCCCTCGCGCACCGTGTGCGACACCCCGACCGCTGAAAGCCGCGCGCTCGCCGCCGCGAGATCGTCAACGGCAATCGAGAGCAGACCCGCCCGCCGCGCGCGATCCGCGGGGGTGAGCAGCCGCACGTCGTCGCGCCCCGCGCACCATTGCACCGCGTGATCCGCCAGCGAGGCGACGTGCGCCTCGACGTTTGCCGGCCCCAGTTCGAGGAAGAGTTCCAGTGACGCGGCCATCGCCTTCAGGTCGTGCATCGGCGCGGTGAAGACCTCGAACTTCCGCGCATCGGGATAGAAGGCGTAGTCGTAGTCGAGAAAGCGCGTGAAGTCGGCGGAGGCGGGCATCGACAGCCATCCGACAACCGGTGGATCGAGCTCCTGCACCAGGTCGCGGTGGATGTAGGCGAACCCGGTTCCCCACGGCGAGAGGAGCCACTTCTGCGCGCCAGTGGCGAGGATATCGATCTGGCACGCCTTCACGTCGAGCGCCGCGGGACCGAGCCCCTGAATGGCATCGACGATGAACCAGAGACCGCGCGCCTTGCACGCCGCCCCGAGCCGCGCGAGGTCGAGCTTGGCCCCATTGGCGAACGAGACCCAGCTCACCGTGAGGGCGCGCACGTTCGGCCGGTCAAGCGCGGCGATCAGCGCATCCTCGTCCGGCAGGTGGTGCTTCATCGGGACCAGCTCGAGGAAGACACCCTTGGCCTTCTCCAGCCCCATCCACGGGTAGATGTTGGCGGGGAACTCGCCGGCCGACGAGATCACGACATCGCCCGCCTTGAATGGGAGCGCCCGCGCCGCAAGGTTCACGCCCTGCGACGTGTTGGTGGTGATGGCGATCTCGTCGGGCGAGGCGTTGAGCAGCTGCGCGGCGCGCGCGCGCCCCTGCACGACGCCGTCCCAGAAGTAATCGAACCCGACGCGCCAGAGCTCGGCGCGGTTCAGGTTCGCCTCCGCCTGCACGTCGCGCGCACGCTGCGGGAGCGGACCGGTGGCGGCGTGGTCGAGGAAGATGCGTTCGCCCCGCGCCGCCCAGGGAAACTCGCGGCGGCGCAGGGCCTCGACGTCGTACGGCGCTGTGTCGATCGGCAGACTCATGGCTCGCGCAGTTCGGGAGGCGTGTCGGGCGGCTGCCGCTTCCAGCGGCGATGCGCCCAGAGATACTGCCCGGGATAGCGGCGCACCCATCGCTCCAGCACGGCCGTGAACCGTGCCGTCGTGGTGTCCACGTCGGCCTCGAGGTCGCCGGTGCGCGCCACCTCCACTTCCTCGAGATGCAGCAGGTAGCGGCCGCTGGGCTGACGCGCGGCGAGGACAAACACCATCGGCGCGTTGAAGCGCAGCGCGAAGACCGCCGCACCGCGCGGTGTCCGTGCCGGTCGCCCGAAGAACGGGACAAACGTCGCCGCTCCCTTCCCGGCCTGGTCGGAGAGAAGGCCGATGCCGTACCCGTCGCGCAGCAGCCGCGGCAGGCGGCGCACCGCCTCGTCGTCGTAGACGACCGTCATGCCGAGCCGACGGCGCGTGCGAGTCACGAACGCGTCGGCAAGCGGGTTGAGCTGACGCTTGGCCACCGCGGCCACGGGGAGTCCCAGCGCTGCCAGATACGCCCCGGACAGTTCCCAGTTGCCGAGGTGGCCCGCGACGAGCACGAGCCCCTGCTTCTCATCGCGCGCCCGGTCGATGATTGTCCGGCCGTCGACGCCCTCGAAAAGGGCGTGCATCGATTCTGGGCCAAGCCGGGAGAGGAGAATCGACTCCATCCCCACGCGTCCGAGGTGTTCGTAGGTCGCGCGCACGAGGGCGCGCCGCTCCGCGTCGCTCAGTTCGGGGAAGCAGGCGTCGAGGTGGCGTGTGACCACAGCACGGCGGATGCGGAGCGGCCAGTATCCCAACAGCGCGAGGCGCGCGCCCACCGCGCCGGCCCGCCGCGTACCCAGCGGCCCGAGCGTCGCCGCTGTGATGCGCAGCAGCGCGTACTCCATGCGATGGATCCAACTTGGCCTTATGTCGACTGGCATACCGTGGTCATGTCTGTCCCGGGAACCGCCACCGCCCAAGTTCGCGGGATGCAGGACCCATCGCAAATGGCGCCGCGCGAATGCGCCGGCCCGGCGATCAGTGAGTCCGTGAGGCGCACGCGGTGGGCCGGCCTCGCTGCAGCTCGCATCACGCCACCCATTTCGTGCGATCGCGCGCGGCATCGGCGACGGCGAGCCACCCGTCGGCGCCGCCGTCGGCCGGCCAGCGCGTCGCCGCCCGTCGAGCGCCGGCGCGCAATGACTCGGCGCGCTCCGCGAGCGTGAGGAACTCGGCGATGGCGGACGCCCACTCCGCGTCGTCGGCTCGATGGCGAAGCAGGCCCGAGACGCCGTGCTCGACAAAGCGGGCACTGACCGGCCCGCGCTCGGCGAGCACCGGCACGCCGCTGGCGAGGGCGTCGAGGATTCCGAACGCGGCCTCGTCCGCGGACGCGATGACCCACGCCAGCGCGACGCCGTCGAAGAGGTCGGCACGCACGCTTCCTGCGGGACGCCATTCGACCCGGGCACCGATGCCGAGGGCGGCGGCCTCGAGCCGGGCTGCGTCGGCGTCAGGCAGCGGCGTGCAGATGGTGGCCCGCAGCGCCGGCAGGCGCGCGGCAAGCAGCGACAAGGCGCGCAATGCCACGAGGACGTCGCGCCGACGGTCGGCGCCAGCGATCAGGACGACGTGCTGCCCGTCGGGCTGGATGGCGCCGACCGTGGCCGGGGCGCGCCCCGGCCCGGGCGTGGCGGCCGCCACGCCCGGCGGCGCGACATGCGCCGCGAGCGCTCCACGCGGCGGTTCCACGCCGCGCGCATCGTCCGGATGCGCGAAGAGGTAGGCGGTGGCGGCCAAGCGAGCGGCGAAGCGTCCATCGGCGCCGAGCGCCAGTCGCTCACCGGACGGGTTGCGCCGCACGACGGCGCCGCGCCCAGCAAGGCGCACGCCGGCCGCGGCGGTCAGGTGCGCGCGATCTCCCTGCGCAAAGACGACTTCCGTGAGGCGCGCCATGATCACCCGCCGCAGGCACCACCCGCGACGCAACCAGCCGCCCGAGGAGTCGAGTCCAATCACGTCGTGGCCGAGCGCGCGCAGAACGCGCTCGCTCTCGCTGGCCGGCGGCGCGACGAGGCACGTTTCGTAGCCGTGCGCGCGAAGCAGCGCGGCACCGTCCGCGAACGCGCGGGCGGCGCCGGACCAATCCGGTTCCTCCACGACGAAGCAGGCGCGCACGACTACGCGCCCGCGGCCGGCTCGCGGAACTGCAACGCGTGGAGCCGAGCGTACGCCCCGCCGATCGCCAGCAGTTCCGCGTGCGTCCCGTGCTCCACGATGCGACCGCGATCGAGCACGAGGATCTGCGAGGCATGCTGCACCGTGGAAAGCCGGTGCGCGATCACGAAGACGGTGCGGCCGGCCAGCAGGCGGTCAATTGCTTCCTGCACCAGACGTTCGCTCTCCGTGTCGAGGGCCGATGTGGCTTCGTCGAGGATGAGCATCGGCGGATCGACGAGCAGGGCGCGCGCGATGGCGATGCGCTGTCGCTGGCCGCCGGAGAGGCGCGTGCCTCGCTCGCCCAGTACGGTGTCGTACCCCTCGGGGAGTTCGCTGATGAAGCCGTGCGCGTTGGCGGCGCGCGCCGCCGCCTCGATCTGCGCGGGAGAGAACCGATCCGGCGCGCCGTACGCGATGTTCGCGCGCACCGTGTCATTGAACAGCACGGTGTCCTGGCTGACGATGCCGGTGAGCGCGCGCAGGGAAGCCAGGGTGAGCTCGCGCGTGTCGACGCCGTCGAGGGTGACGCGCCCGGCTGTCGGCTCGATGAAGCGCGGAATCAGGTCCACCAGCGTGCTCTTCCCCGCTCCGCTCGCGCCGACCAGCGCCACGACTTCGCCACGGCGTGCGGTGAAGCTGATGTCGTGCAACACGGGATCGCCGCCGTAGCTGAACGTCACGCCCTCGAAGGCAAGCTCGAAGTTGAAGGCCGTGGCGGTGCGCGTGCCGCGGTCGGCCTGCTCCTCCGTCGGGTGGTCGAGCACTTCGAACAGGCGCTCGGCGGCGGCCAGCGACTGCGTGGCCACCGCGGGCATCTGCGAGAGCTGCTTGAGCGGCGGAAGCAGGGACATCAGGGCGCCGAGAAACGTCACGAGGCCCGAGCCGCTGAGCGACTTCTCCTGCAGCACCTCGTGCGCGCCGAACCAGAGCAGGGAGACGGCCACCACGGTGCCCACCAGCTCGGCGAGCGGCTGGGACATGAGGGAGAGGCGGCTCATCCGCACCATCCCCTTCGCGTAGCGATTGGACGCGTCGGCGAAGCGCGCTCCTTCGTACGCTTCGGCCCGGAACGACTTCACGAGCCGGATGCCGCTGACCGTTTCCTGCACCACGCTGGTCATTTCGCCGTACTCGGCGGCGAGCTTGCGGTGTCCCTTGCGCAGGCGGCGAAGCAGCGGCTGAAACGACACGATGATCAGCGGCGCGACGACGAGCGACAGCAGGGCGAGCTTCGTGGAGAGCGAGAAGAGCAGGATCACCGTGACAACGATCTGCGTGGACGCGTTGAGCGACCGCGTGACCACCTCGGCGAGGAGCTGGCGCGTGGACTGCGTGTCCTGGAAGACGCGCGCGAGGAGCTGGCCCGTCTTGTGACTCGTGAAGAAGCGCAGCGGCAGGCGTTCGAGATGCGTGTAGACCGCGTTGCGCAGATCCCGCGTCACGCGTTCCTGCAGGCCCGCCCCCGTCTGGCCGGCGAGCCAGGCGAAGACGTTCTTGAGCAGCATCGTGCCGAGGATAACCAAGATCACGACGCGCAACTGGGCCATCGGCTCGCGCCCCTGGAGCACCCACGCGCCGATGCCGCTCAGGAGCCGCGTCATCTGCGACCCCGCGCCAGCGTTGAACGGCTCCTCGTTGAACAGCGTGTTCAGGAAGGGCACGAAGAGCGCGTACGAGAATGCGCTCAGCGCGTTGGCCAGCGCGCTCAGGAGGAGCGTGCCCAGCACGCGCCCGTAGTACGGGCGCAGGAACTGCTGCAGGCGGCGGTAGGGAGCCATCAGCGGCGGGGCGTGAGGAGGGCGAGCGGGAGGATGACCTCCTCCGGCGAGATGCCACCGTGGAGGAAGGCGCCGCGATAGCGCTGCTGGTACTCCCTCAGCTTGGTCGGGTAGACGAAGAAGCAGTCACCGGTGGCGAGCACCGTGTGCACGCGCGGCGCCATCGGCGGCAGGCGCAGTTGGGTCGCGTCGGTGAAGACCACCGCCTGCTCCGGCCGCTCGGGGCGCAGGTCCTCGCCCATCTTGAATCGGAGACTGGCGGTGGCGTCCTTCTTGGCGAAGACCGTGGCGGGCGTGTTGCAGTGGATGGAGCCGTGGTCGCTGGTCAGCAGGACCGGGAGCCCGCGTCGCGCCGCCTCGCGCAGCACGCTCCAGAGCGCGGAGCGCCGGAACCACTGCTCGGTAAGCTGGCGGAACGCCGTCTCGTCGCGCGCCACCTCGTAGAGAATGGCCGACTCCGAGCGGCTGTGGGTGAGCATGTCGACGAAGTTGAAGACGAACGCGCTCACGCCGTCGGCGGCGAGCGCCGACGCCAGGTGGCGCTCGAGGTCGTCCGAGTCCGCGGCGCTGGTGAGCTTGCGATAGCGCACCGGCGTTTCGCCGCGAAGCGCGCGCAGCTGCTCCACCAGCAGGTCGCGCTCGTGCTGGTTGAGCGATTCGTCGTCGCGCTCACCCCACCACGCCGGGAAGCGCTCGGCAATCTCGGCGGGAAAGAGCCCGCTGAACAGCGCGTTGCGGGCGTACGGCGTGGCCGTCGGCAGCAGCGAGAAGTAGTGCGCCGTGTCGATGTCGAACGCCTGGGCGACGATCGGCTCCAGCACCTTCCACTGGTCGAGGCGGAGACAGTCGACGACGATCAGGACGGCCGCCCGGCGGTCGGCGAGCAGGGGGAGGAGGAACTCCCCCACGACGTCAACGGAGAGCGGCGGCCGGTCGCCGTCGAGAGCGTGGATCCAGCGCGGATACCCCTCGCTCATGAACGCCGCGAAGTCGCGGTGCATTGCGGGGTACAGCGCGCTGAGGGAGGCGTGCAGGCCCGCCTCACCCGCGCCGGCGAGGTCGACGTCCCACTGCACGATTTCCGCGTAGTGCTCGGTCCACCCGCGCCAGTCGAGGTCGCGCAGCCGGACGGCTTCGAGGTCGCGGAAGCGCTCGACGAACCGCCGGGCGAGCGCCTGACTCCGAATGCGCGGGCCCTCGAGGATGCGGGTCAGGATGGCCAGCACCTGGCGCGGCGTGACCGGCTTCACGAGGTAGTCGGTGACGTCCTGGCCCAGCGCCTCGCGCAGGGTGCTGTCTTCCTCGCTTTTCGTGACCATCACGATCGGCATCGAGGGCGACAGCTCGCGCGCCTCGCGGACCATCGCGATGCCGCGCATGCCCGGCATCTGCTCGTCGAGGAGGAGGATGTCGTAGGCGTGCTGGCGCAGCAGTTCCAGGGCGTCCGCCGCGTTCCGGGCCATCTGCACGCGATAGCCCTTGTCGGTAAGGAACAGCCGGTGCGACTCGAGGAGGTCAGCCTCGTCGTCCACCCAGAGCACGGAGTTGCCGGCGGGCGCCATATCCTGCGAAAGCTAGTAAGCGCCAATTCGCGTCGCCAACGGCGTGGCCCGGCTGGCGAGCGGCTCGGCCCCCGCGCAGATTCGATCGTGTGACCGATCCACTCCCCTCGTACGCCCTCGCGGAGCCCGTTTTCGGCCTGCGATCGCTGGCGGTGGCGGCGTCCCGGGCGCCGCTGGGGGGCCCGCGGGAGGCCCTGCTCGCCACGCTCGTCGGTGCACGCTTGGCGATTGGGGCGCACGGTGCCGGGGCGTTGGAGCGCTCACTGCGGGAGGAGCGGGCCGTCGCGGCCCGCCACTGGATGGGCGCTCTCTCGCTTCCGTCGGTGTTGCGCTCGGCCCTGGGGGAGTTGCTGGACGCCACGACTCGGGACGACAGCCCGGCGCTCGCCGCCGCCCTCGCCAAGGTGACCGAGGTCACGGCGCCGCACCTCGACCGAAAGGCACGTTCGGAGATGGACCGGCTGGCCCGTCGCATCTCCGCCTGAGTGCGCTTGTGGCGGGGCTGCGTGCATCCGTACTATTTGCAGATGACCCCATTCCATAGAGGCCCGTCGGCGTGACCAGACCGGCCGATATCTCGCCGCTAGCCCGCGTGATGCGTCGCGTGGACCGGGCCGCCGACGGCGACCGGGGCCATGATACGTCGGCGACGGGTTTTCCGAGCATCGACAAGTGGCTCGGGGGCGGTTTGCGGCGCGGCGACCTCATCGTGCTGGGGGGGACGTCCAGAGCGGCAAGAGCGCGCTGGCGCTGGCCATCGCCGTCCGCATGGCGCAGATGGACACGCCCGTGGTGTTCTTCACGAGCGAGATGACGCTCGAGCGGGTGATGGAGCGCGCCCTCGCCATCGAGGGGCGTGCCCGCGTGGACGACCTGCGGCGTGGATCGCTGGATGATTTCACGCGCGCGGGCGTTGGCGCTGCCGCGGTCCGCTTTCGCGAAATGGTGCCGGCCATTGCGGCGTTTCCGCCGGGGGGCGGGGTGGAAGCGCTCGCCGCGGAGATGCGACGGCTGTCGAGTCCGCAGGTCGTCCTGGTCGACTCGCTGCAGGGGCTGGCGGGGAGCATCCGGTCGCAGGACGAGGAGCTGGCCGCGGCCGTCCGGATGCTCAAGGCGCTGGCAATCGAGCTCAATATCGCCCTCGTACTCACCTGCCAGCTTCCCGACCTGCGCGCCGACCGGGCCGATCCCCGCCCGGTGCTCGATGATTTTGGCATTCTGGGCGCGGTCAAGCAGCACGCGGACGTTGTGCTGGCGATCTTCCGTGAGGAGATGTACCGTCCCGGTTATGGCGTTGAGGGAGCCACGGAGTTGCTGGTGCGGAAGAACCGCAACGGCCAAGTTGGTTACGTGGACCTGTTTTTCTACAAGCAGTGGATGCGGTTCGAAGACATGCTCGATCCCGACCGATAGGAGGCCGGAGATATGCGATACCTGAGACTGCTGGCGCTTCCCCTGCTGGGCGGCTTGGCGCTGCCTGCGCAGGCACAGCAGCGTCCGGACCGGACGCTGCAGAAGCTGGAGAGCGCCCGAACCGCGAACCCGAGCTCGGTGGCCGCGCTGCGCGCCCTCGGCATCGCGTACTACAAGCGCGACCGATTCGCCGACGCCCGGTCGGTGCTCGACGCCGCCCGCAAGCTCGACCCGAAAGACGGCGTGAGCGCGCTCTACGCCGGACTCGCGGCCGAGAAGCTGAACGACTTCACGGGCGCGAAGGACGCGTACAACTCGTATCTGCAGGTCGGCAAGACGCGGTCGGTGCGGAACGACATCCGCGCCCGTCTGGTCGCGCTCTCACGCGCGGAGCTGCAGGCCGCGGCGAAGTCGGCGATTGCCAACGAGGCGAATATCGCGGCGGACGCGAACAATCCGCGGGCGGTGGCGGTGCTGCCGATGACGTTCAGTGGCACGGATCAGACGCTCGCACCGCTGTCTCGCGGCATGGCCGACCTGCTGATCAGCGACCTGGCGCGTTCGCCCGAGCTGCAGCTGCTCGAACGTGACCGGATCCAGGCGATGATGGACGAGGTCGCGCTCAGCCAGAGCGGACGCGTGGATGCCGCGTCGTAGCTGCGCGCCGGCAAGTTGGTGCGCGCCTCGCGCGTCGTGCAGGGCGCGATCACCCAGACCGGCGCCCGCAACCTGACGGTTAACGCCGCGGTCGTGAGCGTGGCCACTGCGCAGCAGCAAGGACGCGACGTGCAGAGCAGCGACGTGCTCGACCAGATCTTCGCGATCGAGAAGAACATCGCGCTCGGCCTGTTCGAGGAACTCGGCGTTCGCCTGTCGGCGGCCGACCGGGCCGCCATCGAGCAGCGTCCGACGCGCTCGCTGCAGGCGTTCCTGGCCTACAGCAACGGACTCGTGGCCGAAGACGAAGGGCGGTTCGGCGACGCGGCCCGCTTCTACGATCAGGCACGGAGCATCGACCCGGGCTTTGGCGCCGCGCTGCAGAAGGCGCAGAGCGCGCGCGCCGCGCAGCAGGGCGCACAGGTGACGGCCGCGAAGGTGGAATCGAACCTGCGAAATTCGAATGAGGGTTCGGTGGTGACCGCCGCCGAACGCGGGGTGGCCGCCGCGACCACGGGCGTGGGCGCGACGCTGGCCAGCGCGGTCGGCGACATTAATCCGTCCGCCGCGAACAACGTGAACCAGACGACCAGCTCCGGCCAGACGCAGACCCAGACCCAGACGCCGCCGACGACGCGCGACCCGGCGTCGGAGAAGACCGGCACTGACGCCCCGGCCACGAAGACTGGAACGTTCACCATCGTCATCCGGAGGCCGTAACATGCGCACGCCTCGGGTGTTCCTCCTGATCGGACTCGCCGTGGCCGCGCCGCCACTGGCGGCGCAGGGGCTGGGCGACGCGGCGGCCGCGGTGATGCCGCAGGCCGTGTCCGTGAAGATCGGCTCTGGCGCGACGGCCAAGACCGTGTCGCAGACGTCGATCCCCTTCGTGTTCGTGCTGCCGCTGGGCTCGCGGTTCAACGTCGACGTCGCCACGGCGTACGCGATCTCGGACGTCAGCGTGGACGGCAAGAGCGTCAGCTCCATTTCGGGGCCGACCGACACGCAACTGCGCGCCAACCTGACGCTCGGCAACGACGCCATCGTGTTCACCGTCGGCGCCAACCTGCCGACGGGCCAGTACAAGATCGCCGAAGACAAGGCGGATGCGGCCGGCCAGATTGGCAATGACTTCCTGATCTTCCCAACGTCGTCGTACGGGTCGGGGATGTCGGCCACCGGCGGCCTCGCGATCGCGCGCAGCGCCGGCGCCTGGAACTTCGGGCTGGCGGGCTCCTTCCGCCGGTCCACCGAGTTCGACGCCTTCGAGGCCAACGACGGCAGCGCCAAGCAGGTGCTGACGTTCACGCCCGCCGACGAGGTGCGCGCGCGCATCGGCGCCGACCGGTTCATCGGCAACGGGCGGCTGACGCTCGGCGTCACGTACTCGACGTTTGGCAACGACGTCCTCGCCAACACGTCGTACGCCACCGGCGACCGGTTCATTGGGCAGGGCTCGCTCTACTACCCGGTCAACGGCATGGACCTGTACGTGAGCGGCTGGGCGCTGTACCGGGCGAAGGGACAGCAGTTCGGCGGCGAGGCGCCATACGAAACGGTCGCCAACGGCGCGGTTTCCCTGGGCTTCCGCCTCGCGAACTGGTACCTCGAGCCAAACATCGAGGCGCGCAACTGGCAGGTGGAAGGCTACAAGGCCGGAATGCTGGGCAACGGTGGACTGCGCCTGCGCTGGACGAACGGTGTCTTCACCTTCATGCCGAGCGTCACGTACCAGATGGGCGAGATCTACACGCTCGGTGGCGGGGACACGTATGACGTGACGGGGTGGAGGGCGGCAGTGACGCTCCGCGTTCGCTAGGGAGCAGCTGACGGTGGACGGTGGACGGTGGACGGTGGACGGTGGACGGTGGACGGTTGACGGTTGAGGCGGGGCGGCTTCGGGCCGCCCCGCCTGTTTTGCCCCGTGCCGCCGAGCGGTAGATTGCACGAAGTCCGATCGGAATCGCGATCGGCGATCGCAGTCCGCGGTCGTCATCCGAAGTCCATTTCCTGAATCGACGTTATGGCTGGTCATAGCAAGTGGAAGCAGATCAAGCATTACAAGGCCGCGACCGACAAGAAGCGGGGCGCGCTGTTCACCAAGCTCATCCGTGAGATCACCGTCGCCGCCAAGCAGGGGGGCGGCGATCCCGACGGCAACCCGCGCCTGCGCACCGCCATCGACAACGCCAAGGCGCAGTCGATGCCCAAGGAGAACATCGAGCGCGCGATCAAGAAGGGGACGGGCGATCTCGAAGGGGTGGACTACGTCGAGGTGGTGTACGAGGCGTACGGCCCGGGCGGTGTGGCGATCATGATCCAGGCGCTCACCGACAACCCGACGCGCACGGTCGCCGAGGTGCGGGCCAAGCTCTCGCGCGGCGGCGGCAACCTGGGGACGACCAACTCGGTCGCCTTCATGTTCGACCGGAAGGGGCAGATCTTCGTGGAGGCCGGCGGATTGGATGAGGACGCCACGATGGAGAAGGCGCTCGAGGCCGGGGCCGAGGACTTCGTGCGTGAGGAGGACGCGTTCGTCATCACCACCGCGCCGGCCGACCTGCACGCGGTGAGTCAGGCGCTCGACAAGGCGGGGCTCAAGGTCTCGCAGGCCGAGCTGTCGTGGATCCCGAAGAGCAGCGTGGCGGTGGCCGGCGACGCGGCCCAGCAGTTGATGAAGCTCATCGAAGCGCTCGAGGAGCTGGACGACGTGCAGAAGGTGGACGCAAACTTCGAGATGGACGAAGCGGAGATGGCCGGCGCGTGATCGTTCTCGGCATCGACCCGGGCACCGCGGTGACGGGCTACGGCGTCGTTCGCGCGACGGGCGCGAGCGGCGCCGCATTGCTCGAGTGCGGGGTGATCCGCACGCGCGCCGACCAGCCGTTGCCGGCGCGCTTGGCCGACATCTACGAGGGGGTGCGCGAGCTCATCGAGCGCCACCAACCGGAGGTGCTCGCCGTCGAGGACGTCTTCTATGCGCGCAACGTGCGCACCACGCTGGTGCTCGGACACGCGCGCGGGGTTGTGCTGCTCGCCGGACAGCAGGCGGGGCTGCCGATCCGCGAGTATCCCCCGGCCGACATCAAGAAGACGGTGGTGGGGAACGGCGCGGCCACCAAGGAGCAGGTGCAGTTCATGGTCACCAAGCTGCTGCGCCTCAAGCACGCCCCTGAGCCGGCGGACGCCGCCGACGGCGTGGCGGCCGCGCTCGCCTGCGTGCTGCGCGCCGAGGTCTCGCGGCGCATCGAGGCGGTGCGATGATCGCCCGTGTCGCCGGCACATTGCTCGCGTCGGAGATCGACCGCGTCGAGATCATGACGGCCGGGGGCGTGGCGTACGCGGTCAACATTCCGCTGTCCGTGGCGGAGTCGCTCCCCCGCCCCGGCGGCGCGATCGAGCTGCACACAGCGCTCGTGGTGCGCGAGGACAGCTGGACGCTGTACGGCTTCGCCACGGCCGATGAGCGCAACCTGTTCCACCGGCTGATGGGCACGACGGGCGTGGGCCCGGCGCTGGCGATGAACCTGCTCTCCGCGCTCGGCGGCGACCGATTGGTGCGCGCGGTGCAGGCGCACGATCTCGCCACGCTCACGCGCGTGCCGCGCGTGGGGAAGAAGCTGGCCGAGCGGCTGGTGCTCGAACTGCGCGACAAGCTGGGCGCGGTGGGCGAGCTGCCGGCGGCCGGGCGCGCCGCCGCCCCCGCCGGACCCGGCGCGGACGCCGTGCGCGCGCTCGTGGCGCTGGGGTACGGCGCGGCCGACGCGGAGAAGGCGGTGAGCGCGACACTCGAAGCGGGCGACGCCGCCGACACGGCGGACCTGATCCGCAAGGCGCTCGCCCGCATCGGCAAGCGGTAGCGTACATTCAGGCATGGCCCGCCCCGAGATCACCACGCCGGATGTGATCGCCGACGAATCCGTCGTCGAACTGTCGCTGCGACCGCAGCGGCTCGCCGAGTTCATCGGCCAGGCGAAGGTGAAGGACGCGCTGCGCATCTACATCGAGGCGGCGCGCGAACGGAAGGAGCCGCTGGACCACGCGCTCCTCTTCGGGCCGCCGGGGCTCGGCAAGACGACGCTCGCCGAGCTTGTCGCACGCGAGCTGGGCGTCAACATCCGCACGACGAGCGGCCCGGCACTCGAGAAGCCCGGCGATCTCGTGGGGACGCTCACGAACCTGCGCGAAGGGGACATCCTCTTCATCGACGAGATCCATCGCCTGCGCCCCATCATCGACGAGTTCCTCTATCCGGCGATGGAGGACTACAAGATCGACATCCGGCTGAGCGAGGGGCCGAAGGCGCAGACGATCACGATGCCGGTGGAGAAGTTCACGCTGATCGGCGCGACGACGCGGCTGGGGATGCTCACCGCGCCGCTGCGCGCGCGGTTCGGCATCGAGCTGCGGCTCAACTACTATCCGGCCGAGGAGCTCGAGCACATCGTGCGCCGCACGGCCGAGGTGCTGAAGGTCGACCTCGACGCGCCCGGCGCGCGTGAGCTCGCGCGCCGGGCGCGCGGGACGCCGCGCGTCGCCAACCGGCTGCTGCGGCGGGTGCGCGACTACGCGCAGGTGCGCGCCGGCGGCATCATCACCGAGACCGTGGCCCGCGAAGCACTCGAGATGCTCGATGTGGACCACTTCGGGCTCGACGAGATGGACGCCCGGGTGCTCCGCGCGATCATCGAGAAGTTCGATGGCGGTCCGGTGGGCGTGCAGACAATCGCCGCCGCGGTCGGTGAAGAGGCGGACACGCTCGAGGAAGTGTACGAGCCCTTCCTCGTGCAGAACGGCTTCCTGCAACGCACGTCGCGCGGGCGCATGGCGACGGCGCTCGCCTACCGGCATTTCGGGTATACCCCGCCTGCGCAGACGGGCGATGCGCAGGGCTCGCTGCTGTAGCATCGACGTGGCGGCGCCGCGGACACCGCGCCAGGTGCGCCGTGCGATCGTGATGGCGCCTGCTTTGCTCGCCCACGTCGCACTGCTCGCGCTTGCCCGCCCCGCACTCGGCCAACAGGGAGCTGGGCCCGCAGCCACACGCGCGGATTCGATGGCGCGACTCGCGCAACTCGACACGGCGGTGTCACGCCCGGGCGCAAGCGCCAGCACGTGGCATGCGCGTGGACTGCTAGCCTGGCAGCTCTCGCAGGGAAAGCGCGCCGTGGGCACGCGGGTGGACCGGGGGCAACTGCGGCTCAATCAGGCCGCTGATTCGTCGCTCGTGCAGGCCGTCACGCTGGAGCCCGCAAACGTCCGCTTTCTCACGGATTTTGCGACCTATCGCGTACAGGGTTCGCCGATCGTGCGCGGCGGCGCCACGCGCTACATCCGCCGCGCGTATGAGGCGGCACGCGCGCAGGGCGACTCGCTGGCGCTCGCGCAGATGGCCGACCTGCTGGGTATGCTCGCCTTTCGTGAGTACCAAGCGATGTTCGGTCGCCGGCAGTCGCTCGACAATGGCCCAGCGGGGAGCATCGCGGACATTTTGGTGCAACAGTCGGGACCGGACGGCCGCTCAGTGAGCGCCGGCGCCGACCTTGTGCGGCAAGCGATCGAGTCGCGCTCTGCGCCGATCGGCGGGAATCCGCCGCCGGGCGTGGATGCGTACGAACTCGCCCTCGAGTACTTCGAGACGGCCACGCGGACCGCGCCCGCCCTTCCCCTCCCCTGGCGTCACCGTTTCGCGGCGCTCGCCGACCGGCGTCGCTGGGAAGAACTCTCCATCGTGGCGCGCGGTCGGCTGGCGTCCGCGCCATGGGATCCGGACGCCTGGCTCGCCCTCGGGCTCGCGCAGCATCGCACCGGGGCGGCTGACGCAATGGCCGCGTTCGACAGCGCGTTCGCGCAGATGACGCCGGAGACGAAGTCGCGCCTGTCGCGCGTGGAGCGCATCATGCGCCCGGCGGCGGCGAAGGCGCTGAACGCGCTACCCGTGGAGGAACGGGCGCGCACCGAGCGGTTCGTCTGGACCGCGGCCGATCCGCTGTGGAGCGTCCCGGGCAATGAGGTGCGCGCCGAGTATCTCGCGCGCGTGGCCTTTGCGCAGCTGCGCTTCACGGACGAGGAGCAGCGCGTCCCGGGCGTGGACACCTACCCCGGCGACCTGCACGTGCGGTACGGCTTCCCGCAGGTGACGGCGAGCTTCTCGTGTGCCGGCGCCGACGCCGAGGCCGCATCGGCGGTCTGCTGGTTCTGGTGGTTCGCGCCGCGCGTCCAGTTCATGGTGCGCTATCAGCCGATCTTCAACCGGTCGCGCGCCGGATTCGACGACGTCGCGTTGAACGAGGAGATCATCGCGCAGGCGCCAGCCACGTGGATCGGCCTCGCCAACCTGCCGCGCATCGACTCGCTCCCCCTGCGCGTCGCCCGCTTCCGCGCCGACGGCCAGCACCCGTCGGTGCTGGTGACCGGGGCGGTGCCGATGGCGCGCCTTGAAGCGGAGGGGGTGCGGGACGCGCCGCCGGTCGCGCGGCTCTGGATGTTCGCCGACGGCGCGGACGCCGTCGCGCGCGATTCCGTGCGCGTGGCGAGCGACGGCGCGGCACTCTGGCGGCTGCGCGTGCCACCGGGCGACTTGTATGCGCGCGCCGAAGCCATGGGCGGAACCGGCGGCGCGGCGCGCGGCACCGTCTTCGCCGCCGGGCTTGGCGAGGCGGGCGGCGTCTCGATGAGCGACGTCATCGTGGCCGCGTCGGTCGAGGATGTCGGCGGGACGGCGCGGCGCTGGCACCAGCTGGGGATCGTGCCGGCCCCCGACACCCTGCCGCGTTCCAGGAGCATCGCGTTGGCATGGGAGATCTACGGCCTCCGCGACGGGGCACGGCAAACGGGCTATGACGTCCGCCTGACGGTCGAGAAGGCCTCCCGGTCAGTCGCCGGACGCATCGCGGCGCAGATTGGAGGCTTGGTGGGCGTGCAACGCGGCACCGATCGCGTGACACTTGAGTTCAGCCGGAGTCGCGCGGCCCCCGGCGTGGCCCTCGACCACGTCGCGCTTTCGCTCCGCGAGGCGCCAGCCGGACGCTACGCGCTGACCGTTCAGGTGACGGACCGGACCACAGGGCAGAAAGCCGCGCGGACCGTCCCGTTGCTCATCGGTCGGTAGGGATCCATGAAGGGGACGCGAACGAGCGATTTCCACTTCGACCTGCCGGAGGGGCGCATTGCGCAGACCCCTGCGGAGCGGCGCGACGCGTCGCGGCTAATGGTCGTGCACCGTGCCACGGGCGACATCGAACACCGTCGCTTCGCCGACCTCGCGTCGATCATCCCACCCGGCGACGTGCTGGTGCTCAACACCACGCGCGTCTTCCGCGCGCGGCTCCTCGGCCGCCGTGATTCCGGCGCGCCCGCCGAGGTCCTTCTGCTGCGGCGGCACGCGGATGGGCGGTGGGAGGCGATGGTGCATCCCGGCGGGAAGCTCAAACCTGGCCGCGTGGTGCACATCGCTCCGGGCTTTGACGCCGTCGTCGAGGAGGTGACGGAGCGACGCACGCGTCTGGTGCGCCTGCGGACGGACGGCAACGAACAGGCGATGATCGATGCCCACGGGCATGTCCCCCTGCCGCCCTACATCGCGCGCGCGGACGCCGCCCCCGACGCGGAACGCTACCAGACCGTGTACGCACGCGAGTCCGGTTCGGTAGCGGCGCCCACCGCGGGACTGCACTTCACGCCAGACCTGCTGGCCGCGCTCGAGGCACGCGGCGTAGAGCGAGCAGAGGTGTTGCTGCACGTCGGCGCTGGCACGTTCCGGCCGGTTGACGTGGAAGAACTCGCGCGGCACGAGATGCACGAGGAGTGGTACTCCGTCTCGGCGGAGACGGCGCAGCGACTGAACACAGCCCGCGCGCGCGGCGCCCACGTGTGGTGCGTGGGGACGACGTCGCTGCGAACGCTGGAGAGCGTCGTGGACCCGCAGCGCGTCTTCCACGCCCGCGCCGGCGAAACACGCATCTTCATCCACCCGCCACGCCAGGTGCTGAGCGCGGACCGGTTGATCACGAACTTCCATCTTCCCCGCTCCACCCTGCTCATGCTCGTGGCCGCCTTCGCCGGATACGACCTGACGATGCGCGCCTACGAGGCAGCGATCGCGGAGGGGTATCGGTTTTACTCGTATGGGGATGCGATGGTGATCGTCTAGACGAAGCGGGACGGGGAGGGGGTAGAGGCGAAGGGACGGGGGCTGAGACGCGGAACGGGGGACGCGTGCCTCGTTCCGCACCTCGGTCCCCGTCCCTTCGCCTCTACCCCCCTCCCCGTTCCACCTCTCGTCCCTGCCGTCTTAGCTTTCATCCGTGTTCTCCTTCGAGATCCAGTCCTCCTCCTCCCGCGCCCGCGCCGGCGTCTTCCGCACGCCGCGCGGCGCGGTGGAGACGCCCGTCTTCATGCCGGTGGGCACGCTGGCGACGGTCAAGGCGCTGGATCCGGACGAGCTCCGCGCGATGCACGCGCAGATCATCCTGGCGAACGCGTACCACCTGCACCTGCGACCGGGGGACGAGATGGTCCACCGGCGCGGCGGCCTGCACCGCTTCATGGCCTGGCACGGGCCGATCCTCACCGATTCCGGCGGCTTCCAGGTCTTCTCGCTCGCCTCGCTGAACCGCGTGAACGAGGACGGCGTCACCTTCCGCAGCCACATCGACGGCTCGTCGCGACACTTCACGCCCGAGAGCGTGATGCAGATCGAGACCAACCTCGGCGCCGACGTGATCATGCAATTCGACCACGTCATCCCAGGGCAGAGCGAGCACGCCGCGGCGCTCGATGCGAGCGAGCGCTCGATCCGCTGGCTTGAGCGCTGCCGCAACGAGTTCGCGCGCCTGCACGCCGACGCTGACGCGCCACGGCAGACGCTCTTCCCGATCGTGCAGGGGGGCATCCACGCCGACTTGCGGCGCGCGGCGGCCCGGCGCATCGCCGACATGGGCGGATGGGACGGCTACGCCATCGGCGGGCTCTCCGTGGGCGAGGCCAAGCCCGACATGTACGCGATGCTCGAGACGTGCGACGACGCGATTCCGACCGACCGGCCGCGCTACCTGATGGGCGTCGGCTACCCCGAGGACCTGCTGGAGGGCGTCGCCCGCGGCGTGGACCTGTTCGACTGCGTCGCCCCCACGCGCATGGGGCGCAACGCCGCGGCGCTCACGCCGGACGGCCGCGTGAACATGCGGCGCGCCGAGTTCCGCGAGGACGACCGCCCGATTGTCGAAGAGTGCGCCTGCGCCTGTTGCCGCCGCTTCTCGCGGGCCTACGTCCGCCACCTGGTGCAGGCCGACGAGATGCTCGGCGCGCGCCTGCTCTCGCTGCACAATGTACATTTCCTCATCGCGCTGATGCGCGACGCCCGCCGGCACATCGTGGCCGGCGACTTCGACGCGTGGAGCCGCGGCTGGCTGGCACGCTACCATTCCGACCCTTCCCCATCATGAACGCCCTCCTTCCGCTTTTCGCGCAGAACGCCGCCCCCGCCCAGCAGGGCGGCGGCTCGCTGGTGCCGTTCCTGTTCCAGCTCGCGGCCATCATGCTGATCTTCTACTTCCTCATGATTCGGCCGCAGCAGAAGCAGCGGAAGAAGCTCGAGGCGGAGATCAACGCCCTCAAGAAGGGCGATGGCGTCGTCACCACCGGCGGCATCGTGGGCGAGGTCGTCCACATCAAGGAGCAGCCGGAAGCCGGCAAGGGGATGGAAGACCTCGTGACCATCCGCACGGGAGACACGAAGATCGTGATCCAGCGGCGCGCGGTGGCCCAGGTCTTCACGCCGGGAGGCGCGGCGGCGGCGTGAGCGTGCTCCCGATTCGCGTCCTCGGTGACCCGGTCCTGAGGCAGGAGACACTGCCGGTCGCCGCGGTGACCGACGATATTCGCCGCCTCATTGACGACATGTTCGAGACGATGTACGCGGCGCAGGGGATCGGGCTCGCCGCGCCGCAGGTGGGGCGCACCGAGCGGCTGTGTGTGGTGGATGTGGACGGTGCCGTGTACGCGCTGGTGAACCCCGAGGTGGTGCTCGCCGAGGGCCCGAAGGAGAAGGCCGAGGAGGGTTGCCTCTCCATTCCCGACGTGTACGGCGACGTGGAGCGCCCGTCACGCGTGACGGTCCGCGGGCTGGACCGGAATGGTCAGCCCGTCGAGGTGACGGCCGACGGACTGCTTGGACGGTGCCTCCAGCACGAGATCGACCACCTGCACGGCAAGCTGTTCATCGACTACCTGAGCTTCCTCAAGCGGCGCAGCGCGCTCGCGAAGTGGGACGAGGAGAAGGACCAGTACCCGGAGTTCATCCGGCACATCAAGCCGGGCGCCCGGGCCAGCGAGCATCCTGAAGAGGAGCTCTAGTGCGCATCCTGTTCTGGGGGACCCCCGAGTTCGCCACGCCGCCGCTCCGCGCGCTGATCGGCGAAGGATTCGATGTGGTGGGAGTGGTCACCCAGCCCGACCGGCCACGGGGCCGGTCGCGGTCGCAGCTCGATCCCTCGCCGGTGAAGGTGGTGGCGCTCGAGGAGGGCATCCCGGTGCTGCAGCCGGAACGCCCGCGCGGCCCGGAGTTCGTGCAGGCGATGCGCGACCTCGCGCCGGATCTGTCGGTCGTCGTGGCGTATGGCCACATCCTCCCGCTCGAAGTGATCGAGCTGCCGACGCGCGGCACGCTGAACATCCACGCCTCGCTGTTGCCGTTGCTGCGCGGCGCGGCGCCCATCGAGGCCGCGATCGCCGAAGGTTACCGCGAGACTGGCGTGAGCATCATGCGCATGGTGCCGGCGCTCGACGCCGGCCCGGTGATTCACACGCTCGAGACGCCCATCGAGCGGGATGAGACGGGCGGCGAGCTTACGCTGCGCCTCTCCGAACTCGGCGCAACAGCGCTCATCGAGGCGCTGGCCCTGATGGAGCTCGGCGAGGCGGTCGAGCATCCGCAGGACGACGCGCGAGCAACCTACGCCAAGAAGATCGAGCGAGAGCATGCACGGGTGGATTGGTCGCTGCCGGCGGAGATCGTGGAGCGTCGCATTCGCGCCTATGATCCCAGGCCCGGCGCGTGGAGCGTCGTGCGCGGCACCGAGACGCGGCTCTTCGGCGCGCGCGCGATCGTGGATCGCCGCGGTGCGGCCGGTGAAGTGCTCGAGACGGACGAGATGGGAATGATCGTCGCCTGCGGCGAGGGGGCTGTCGCGATCCGCGAGGTGCATCCGTCGGGGAAGCGGCGGATGGCGGCGCTGGACTGGGCACAAGGGCGGGGGGTGGCAGTCGGGGATGTTTGGGGGACTGATTGAGGATTTGGACCGAGGATTGCGACTGCGGATTGCGATTCAGGAATGGGATTAGCGATCAAGACGGATGGGGCGCCTGGCTTGGCCAGGCGCCCCATCAACGTCTTTGCGTCGTCAGCCCGAATCCGGGCTCTCCGTCGTTGGTTACGGCTGGCCGTTCACCTTCGCAGGTGACAGCACCGACGTCGTATTCCCGGTTCCCAACTGGCCGAAGCTGTTGTCGCCCCAGCAATAGACGCGAGAGGAGGCGTTGGCAGCAACTCCCGGCGTTCCCGTCACGCCGCAGGTGGAGAGCTCACCGAGCGACAGGCTGCGGAACTTCAACGACGTGCTCACCGCAGTGACCGCATTGGTACCGGTGTTGAACGTCGTCACCGAGCCGATGCCCAGCTGGCCGGAGTCATTGCGCCCCCAGCAGTGCGCCGTGCCGTCGCTGGTGAGGCCGCACGTGTGGAATTTGCCCGCGTAGAGCCGTACGAACGCCGGGCTTCCAGCCACCGCCCCTGCCACCGAGTCGCGCGCCGCGTTGCCGACGCCGATGGTGGCCCGGCCCAGCTGGCCGTGCGCGTTCAGGCCCCAGCAGTACGCGATGCCTGACGTGACGGCGGCCGCGCACGCGTGCTTGTCACCGAGCGCCAGCGTCAGCGAGTCAAAGGCGATGCCGACCGGCAGGGTGTTCACCTTGATGTGGAACGGCACCGACGAGTTGTTGGGCGCGGCGATGGTATTGGACGTCGCGTTGTCGCCGCGCTGTCCCTCGGTGCCGTTGCCCCAGCACAGCGGGATCTGCGAGGAGTCGGGAACCGCGCCCGCCGCCTCGCTGAGGTAGCGATGGAAGCCGCAGCTGAAGCTGGTGCCGAGCCGGATAATCGAGAACGTCTTCTGGCCATCCACCCACGGCCACGTGCCGGTGCCTGGCGACGTGAACGGCGGGCCCGCCGACTTGTCGCCCAGCTGCCCGTGGTCATTGTTGCCGGTGCAGTTGGAGACGCCGGAGGTCTGGATGAGGCACGCGTGGTCTTCGGCGACCTGATAGTCGACGATGCCGAGCACCGTGCCGCCGCCGCCGGCCGCCTGAACGTTGGCCGCGAGCGGGAGATTGCTGGTGCCCAGCGAACCCCATCCCTTGCCCCAGCAGAACACCTGGTTGGCCAGGGTGACGACGCAAATGGAACTGCGGCTGCCGGACACCTGACGCGCCCGAAGCGTGTTCGCGTTGGCGGAGCTGTCGGCGGTCTGGGCAACCGCCGTGGACGGCATGGTCGTGGGGTTGAAGCTCCCCTTGCCCAGCTGTCCGACGTCGTTCAGGCCCCAACAGAAGACCCGAGACGTGCTGGTGAGCCCGCAGACATGGAAGTTCCCGACGGCGATATCCGTGAACAGCACGGTGGCCGTGTCACTCCAGACGACCGGCGTGGAAGTCGGGCGCGTCGCGAGCCGGGCCCGCAACGTCTGCACGCCCACGCGCGGCCCGAGCGTCCACGACGTGCTCGCCTGCCCGGCCGCGTTCGACTCCACCAGCGTGTCCGTCACGGCTCCCCCACCGGTGATCTGGACGGCGAAGTTGACGGTGTCCCTCACCACGTTGCCGTACTGGTCGGTGACCAGCACGGTCAAGGTGCCAGCGCTGCCGCCAGCGGCTGCCGACGGGAGCGTCTTGGTGGTGGACAAATCCGGGTGAATGCGCACGCGGCGGCTGGTGTCAGCCGTGGCGGTGGCCGTGAATCCGACTGGCGTGACGATCCCCGCCACGGTGGCCGTCGCCGACTGCGCAATGGCGGTCGTACCAAGCACCCAGACGGCGTTGGCGTTGCCCTGAGCGTCCGTCGTGTCGGCGACCGGAGTGACGGCGCCACTCAAGCTCCCGGCTGCCCACGTAACCTGCTTGCCGCTGACCGCGAAACCGAACTGGTCCTTGACGTTCACCACGAGCTGCTGGCCTAGTGCGGAGGCAACGCGTCCCGTCTGGAGGTTGCCCGAGACCAGCGTGAGGCGAGATGCCGGGCCGACCCCCGCCGTCGCCGTGAAGACGACACTGTCCTTGACGAAGTTCCCCTGCAGGATGGCCACGGCCTTGTTGGCGCCCAGCTTGGAGCCGAGCGTTCAGACGACCGACGCGAGCCCTGACACGGAGGACGTGGATGCGGCGGGGTTGATCGTGCCGCCTCCATCGCGCACCTGCCAGAGCACAGTGGCGCCGGCCACCGCCTGGCCGCCGGCATCAATCACCTTGACGCTCAGAACCTCCGCCAAGGCGGCGCCGACCGCGCCGGTCTGCTGGTTGCCTGAGATGAGCCTCAGGTTGGACGCGAAGTCCTCTGGCTTCACCGAGGTGGGACCCGAGGTCGCGTCGCCGCAGCCGCCGATGACGGCGACGAGCGCGAGCGTCGCAACGGTTCCAGTGGTGAGGAGCTTGCGGGCGTGCATTCGCACTCCGTGCTGAGAAGGACGGGGGAGACGAATATCGTAATCTTATGGACGCGCGGCAAACCGGCACCGGGAACGGCGCCAGTTCGCTGCTTCCTATGGACGGGCCGGACGGTCACGAGGTAACGCTTACCCCGGACCCATCCGACTGCCACCCCTGCTATTATACAGAATCTCCCGTCCGCCGTCCGCCCGTGAGCCACCGCAGCCATCCCTCGGCCCCTACCAGCACCCCCGTCACGGACGCACGCCGGGCCGCCGCGGACGTCTGCGCCGACCTGCGCGCGGGGACGCTTCTTGGTGCGGGGCTGGAGCGACGCGCCGCCGGGCTGGACGGCCGTGACCGCCGCTGGACGCAGGAGCTGGTGTACGGGATGCTGCGTCGGCGCGGCTGGATCGACCACGCGCTCGCCTCGCGGGTACGGGGTGGGCTCGCCCGGCTCGACGGCGACCTCGCCGACCTGATCCGGCTGGGGGCATACCAGCTACTCGAGATGGGGAGCGTCCCCGCCTACGCCGCCATCGCCCAGACGGTCGAACTCGCCAAGCAGCGCCACGGGCTGGGGGCGAGCAAGCTCGTGAACGCGGTCCTGCGACGCCTCGATCGAGAGCGCTCGTCGCTGGGCGCAGACCTCCCGACCGACCCGGTGGAGGCCCTGGCCGTCGAGTTCTCGCACCCCCGCTGGCTGGTGGCGCGCTGGGCCGCGCGGTTCGGACCGGAAGCGACGCGCGCCCTGCTCGAGGCCAACAATCAGGAGGCGCCGGTCATCGTGCGCCCGTGGGGTCTTGTCCGGGAACAGCTCGAGGCGAAGCTCGAGGCGGCTGGACTGCAGGTGGAGGACGCCCCGCTCACTGGGGACTCGCTGCGTCTGGTCGGACCGGTGAACCTCGCTGAGCTGCCCCCGTTCGCCAATGGCGAGTGCTTCGTCCAAGACCCAGCGGCCACCCTCGTCACGCGGTACGCGGCGATCCCCGACGGGGCCACCGTCGCCGACCTTTGCAGTGCGCCGGGCGGCAAGACTGTGGAGTTGGCCCGGAACGCCGCGCTGGTGGTGGCCGCGGACCTGTCGCCGACGCGTCTCGCGCGACTCGCAACCACCAAGCAGCGCCTGGACCTCAACAACGTGAGCCCGGTCGCCTTTGACGCGCGCCAACCAGCCGTCTCCCCCGTGGACGCGGTGCTGGTGGACGCACCGTGCACCGGCACCGGGACTTTCCGCCGACACCCAGACGCCCGCTGGCGCTTGCGGATGAGCGACCTCGCGGTCACGGCCATGATGCAGCGCGACATCCTTCGCGCGTCGGCTCGCCTCGTGAGACCCGGTGGCCTGCTCATCTACTCGACCTGCTCGCTCGAGCCTGAGGAGAACGAGGCGCAGGTGGAGGCGTTCCTGGCCTCGCACCCCAGATGGCAGCTTGAGCCGCCGGACGCGGGCGTGGTGCCCGCCAACACCATCGACCACGGCTTCCTGCGCGTGCTTCCCCACGTGCACGGCGCCGACGGCGCCTTTGCCGCCCGATTCCGGAGTCCTTCATGAGCGCCGCCTCCGTGCGCATCGCCCCGTCGCTGCTCAGCGCCGATTTCGCCCGGCTCGCCGACCACCTCGCGATGATCGAGGCGGGGGGCGCCGACTGGCTGCACCTCGACGTGATGGACGGCTGCTTCGTGCCGAACCTGACGTTCGGCGCCAAGGTCATCGAGACGTGCGCGCGCGTGACCAAGCTGCCGCTCGACGTGCACCTGATGGTCGTCGAACCGGAGAAGTACTTCGACTCGTTCGCCAAGGCTGGCGCCTCGGTGCTCACCATTCACGTCGAGGCGGCGCCGCACCTGCACCGACAGGTCGCGCGCATCAAGGAGTTGGGCTGTCGCGCCGGGGTCGCGCTGAACCCCGCGACGCCGATTGAAAGCGTGCGCGACATCGCCAGCGACCTGGACCTTCTGCTCGTCATGACCGTAAACCCTGGCTTCGGCGGACAGGCGTTCATTCCCTCGTCGGTGGAGAAGATCCGCCGCGCCCGCGCGCTGCTCCGCGACACCGGGAGCCGCGCTGTGCTCGAGGTGGACGGCGGCATTGCGCGCGAGACCATTGCCGACTGCTGGCGTGCCGGCGCCGACACCTTCGTCGCCGGGAACGCCGTCTTCGGCGCCGCCGATCCGGCCGCTGAGGTGCGCGCCTTGCGGGCGCGCTGCGCGGAGACGGCGTGACGGCGCGGCAACAGTGGATCGTCGTCGGCGTGGTCGTGCTCGCCGTCGGCGCGGGGCTCTACGTGGCCACGCGCACCTTCGGTTCAGATCTGTTTCCAGTCGCTCCCGGAACCAAGGCGCCGGAGTTCCAAGCGGGCACGATGGTCGCCGGCGGCCCCAAGACGAAGAACATCACCGACTATCGCGGCCAGGTGGTGCTGCTCAATCTCTGGGCCACGTGGTGCGGGCCGTGCAAGCAGGAGATGCCGAGCATCCAGGCGCTGCACGACTCATTGGGCCCGCAGGGGCTTCGCGTCGTCGCGCTCAGCGTGGACGACCCGGGCTTTGAGAAGGCTATCCGCGACTTCGTGGCCGAGCATAAGCTCACCTTCGAGATCCTGCACGAAGGAAGCGGCAAGATCGAGCGCGACTACCAGACGAGCGGCATCCCCGAGACCTTCGTGATCGGGAAGGACGGCGTGATCCGCAAACGGGTGATCGGCGCCGCGGAGTGGAACTCCCCGACCAACCTGACCTTGATGCGCGGCCTGCTCGCCGAGGACGCGCCGTAGGGTCATGCGCGTCCTCGGCATCGAGAGCTCCTGCGATGAGACCTCGGCCGCGGTGGTGAGCGGCGCGGGCGACGACGTCCGCCTCGAATCGCTGGTCATCCTTTCGCAGGACGTGCACCGCATCTTCGGCGGCGTGGTACCGGAGATCGCTTCGCGCGCCCACCTCACCGCGCTGGTTCCTGTGGCGCGGCAGGCGCTTCTCGACGCTGGAGTGCCGGACACTGGAAAGGGCGTCGACGCCATCGCCGTGACGCACGCGCCAGGACTCGTGGGAGCGCTGCTCGTGGGCGTGGCGTACGCGAAGTCGCTTGCCGCCACCTGGGGTGTTCCCGTACTCGGCGTGCATCACATGGAAGGGCACCTGTTCGCGACGGCGCTCGACCATCCCGATGCGGTGCCGCCGTTCACCGCGCTACTGGTCAGCGGTGGGCACACGCTGCTGCTCGACGTCGCCGCGTGGGGCGAGTATCGCCTGCTCGGAAGCACGCGAGACGACGCTGCGGGCGAAGCGTTCGACAAGGTGGCCAAGCTGCTTGGGTTGCCCTACCCCGGCGGGCGTCCCATCGAGATGGCCGCGCGCGATGGGGATCCGGCGCGCCACCGGTTTGCGCCGCCGATGCTGCACGGCGGGCAGCAGCCCGGCGACGCCGACTACTACGACCTATCGTTCTCAGGGCTGAAGACCGCCGTGTTGCGCGCCGTCCGCGCCGCCGAGGCCGCGGGATCGCTGGACGCCGAGCGGCCGCACCTCGCGCGGGGATTCCAGGACGCGCTCATCACGACGCTCGCCGAGAAGACCGCGCGCGCCGCGCGCGCGCATGGCCGCACCAAGGTGGTGCTGGGCGGCGGCGTGGCATGCAATGGCGCGCTGCAGGAGCGCATCCGCCGTGCCGTCTCGCCATTTGGCGGCGTGGTGTTCGCGCCGTCGCCGACGCTCGCCACGGACAACGCGGGGATGATCGCGCGCGCCGGCCACTGGCGGCTCGCGCGCGGCGAGCACAGTGACGCGTCGCTGAATGCGTACGCGTCGCTTCCGATTCCGGGGCTGCGCGCAACGTAGCAGGCGGGAGACGCGTACACTCCCTCGGGGTCGTCCGCGCCGGTCCCCTTGCCCCCGCCGCTGGCCTGCCCGTACACTCTCCGCCTCGGCGCATCCTCTGGCTTCGTTTTCTCACTCGTTCACTCCACTCGTCATGACACGGCTCCTTGTCCTCGCGTGCGTGGCCGTCTCGGCCGCCGCGCAGGCCCAATCGTCCTCCTACCTGGAGCACGGCGCCCTCACCCGGGAAATGCGCCGGCTGGTCGACGGATCGTCGACGGCGAGACTGAAGTCACTCGGCACGACCCTTGGCGGCCGGGACATCTGGGTCGTTGAGTTGGCGAACCCGGGCGGGAAGCCGGCAGCGCAGCGCCCAGGGGTACTCGTCATCGGCAACCTGGAAGGTGATCAACTCACCGGCAGTTCCCACGCGCTCGAGACGATTCGGTATTTCCTCGCCAACGCGTCGAGCCCGGCGGTCAAGGCGGTCCTCGACGCCAACGTGGTGTACGTCTTTCCCAGGCTGAATCCCGATGGCGCCGAGGCGTCATTCGGCAGCGTCCGAGCGGAACGCCGAGTCAACGCCCAGCCATTCGACGACGACAATGACGGGCGCGTGGACGAGGATGGACCGGAAGACCTCAATGGCGACGGCCTGATCACGGTGATGCGCGTCAAGGACCCGGCGGGCGAGTACCTGATCGATCCCGCCGATCCGCGCGCACTCAAGAAGGCCGATGCGACGAAGGGCGAGAGGGGGATCTACAAGCTGTACTGGGAGGGCGTTGACTCGGACGGCGACGGCTTCATCAACGAGGACGGCCCGGGCGGTGTGGACCTCAACCGGAACTTCCAGCACGACTACCCCTACTTCGAGGCCGGGGCCGGGCCGCACATGGTCAGCGAGAAGGAGAGCCGGGCGCTGATGGACTTCGTGCTCGCCAACCGCAACATCGCGGCCATTCTCACCTATGGGCAGAGCGACAACCTGGTGACGCCGCCCGACGCGGCGGGGAAGCTGGCCGCGCCGAGTCCGCTCAGCCTGCCGTCATTCGCGGACGCGTCGAACGCCAAGGTGTTCGAAGCGGGGATGTTCGCTGGTCCGCAGGCATTCGGCGGCTTCGGATTCGGCGGCTTTGGCGGTTTCGGCGGTGGCGGCGGCACCCGCCTGCGCGGCGCGCAGCCCGGCGCGAACAACAACCCGGCGTCTGGTCGTCGCCCCGATACCACGGTGCATCGGGCGGACATCGAGTACTTCAAGGCCGTGTCCGAGGCCTACAAGTCGATGACCGGCATCAAGACGGTTCCCCCGCTGCGCCGCGCGCGCGGCGCGTTCTTCCAGTACGGCTACTTCCAGTACGGCGTGCCGTCGTTCTCGACGCCGGGCTGGTCCATCCCCGCTCCCGCGGCCGATGCGAAGGCGGCGGCCACCGGAGACGCGGCCGTGCTGCGCGCGCTCGACGGGGCAGGCGCTGAGGGCTTCGTGCCGTGGACCGCGTTCAAGCACGCCCAGCTCGGCGACGTGGAGATCGGCGGCTTCCGCCCCTACGTGACCGGCAACGCGCCAGCCAAGGAACTCGCCGAGCTTGGGCGCAAGCAAGGCGAGTTCGTCGTCAAGCTCGCGTCGATGCTGCCGCGGGTCCGGATCGCCGGCACCGAGGTCAAGGCGCATGGCGGCGGCCTGTTCACCGTCACGGCGGACGTGGAGAACACCGGGTTCTTCCCCAGCTCGCTGCAGCACGGCGTGGTGTCCGGCTCGGTCAAGCCGGTGCTCGTCCAGATTCAGGTGCCCGCTGAGGACATCGTGACGGGGGCGCCCAAGGCGATGCGGATTGCCGCGTTGAATGGCTCGAACTCGCGCCAGCGCATCCGCTGGGTGATTCGCGGCAAGTCCGGCGCCGCAATTGCAATCAATGTCCTCGCGCAGAAGGGAGGCACGGATAGCGTATCCGTGACGCTCAAGTGAGCGCGACCACGATGCCGACGGGAGCGTCAACCATGCACCGAATGAGCCTGCGGGCCGTCCTCTCCTGCGCGATCCTCGCGCTGTGCGCCTTCGCGAGCGCCGGCGCGCAAGCCGCGAAGCGCGGCTCCGACCCCGAGCACAAGCTCAACCTGACGTGGGATCGCTGGCTTGATCACACTGAGGTGGGGGAGCGCATGAAGCTGATGGCGCGCACCTGGCCCAAGTTCCTGAAGCTGCAATCGCTTGGGAAGAGCTACGGCCAGCGTGAGCTCTGGATGATGACGGTGAACAACCCCGCCACCGGTCCCGAGATGGGCAAGGCCGCGATGTTCATCGAGGCCAACGTGCACGGCAACGAGATCCAGGGGACGGAGGTCTCGCTGTACACCATCTGGTACCTGATGGAGAACTACGAGCAGATTCCCACGATCCGCCGGCTGGTGGACGAGCGCGTCTTCTACATCGTGCCCAGCATCAATCCCGACGGGCGCGACTACTTCCTGTACGGCACGGGCGCGGGCTCACGGACCGGTCATGTCCCCGTCGACAGCGATGGCGACGGCCTCTTCGATGAGGATGGCCCGGATGACCTGAACGGCAACGGGATCATCGAGACGATCCGGAAGTACGTGCCCGGTCAGGGGACGCACCGCATCAGCCACCAGGACAAGCGCATCCTCGAGCCCGTGCCGCCAGGCGAGAAGGGCGATTGGATTATTCTCGGCCGGGAGGGCAAGGACAACGACGGCGATGGGCTGATCGACGAGGATCCGCCGGGCGGCTACGACCCGAACCGGAACTACGGCTCCGACTGGCAGCCGAACTATGTGCAGGGCGGGTCAATGGACTACCCGTTCCAGCTTCCAGAGGCGCGGGCGACGAACGACTTCTGGCTGAAGCACCCGAACATCTCCGGCATGCAGACGTACCATAACTCCGGCGGCATGATCCTCCGGCCGCCCGGATCGGCCTGGTACGGCGACTATCCCGCGGCGGATATCCGCGCCTACGACGAGATCGCCGAAGCGGGCGAGCGCATGCTCCCCTACTACGACTACCTCGTCATCTGGCGGGGGCTCTACACCGTGCACGGCGGATCCATCGACTGGACCAACGACGGACTCGGCATTCTGTCCTACTCCAACGAGTTGTGGAGCGGCGACCAGTACTTCAACAGTCCGCTGCTGCAGAAGCAGGCGGCCGACCCCAGCGCGCCAATCTCGGGCCAGAAGGGTGACTACTTCTTCGACGACTTCCTTGAGTTCGGCGACCAGTACCAGGAGTGGACGCCCTTCGACCACCCGCAGTACGGCAAGGTGGAACTGGGCGGATGGAAGAAGCTGCAGGGGCGCGTGAATCCGCGCTTCATGAGCATGGAGTTGTTCCATCGGAACATGGCGTTCACGCTGCACCATGCCGACCAGATGCCGCGCGTCACGATGGGCAACGCCACAGTGCAGAAGGTGGAGGGCGACGTCTACCGCGTGCGCGTGGACGTCACGAACGACCGCATCATCCCGACGATCATGGAGAAGGCGGCGGCGAGCCGGACGGTTCGGCCGGACCTTCTCACGCTCGAGGGGCGCAACGTGGACGTAATCGCTGCCGGCGTGGTGCCGAACAAGTTCCAGCCCGGGCCGCTGTCGATGATCGACCAGAAGGACCTGAAGCGGATCCTCGTGCGCAGCGGGCTGCCCGGACGGACGACGCGGACGATCGAGTACCTGGTGAAGGGATCGGGGTCGATCACAATCCAGTATTCCGCCGTGAAGGGCGGGACGGTCAACGCGACGGTGGAGCTCAGGTAAGACGAAGCACCGAAGCGGGCACCTCGGGGTCAGTACGCCGGGGTGCGCCGCGAAGTTGATGTCGAACGCATCGACGCACGGAGGGAGCGCGGCGCACCCGCAACGCTTCTTCCGTGCCGACTACTTACGCCGATGGAGTCCTCCGTGCCCAGATTCGCTCGTGGTATTCGTCGCGTCCCGCTGGCGGTGGTTGCCGTCATCCTGCCATGCGCGCTCGGAGTCCCGATCGGTGCGCTGACGGCACAGGCGGGCGGTAGCGCGCCCGCAACCAGTGGAGCCAAGAAAGTCCTCGGGGTCGAGGACTACTCCCGGTGGCGCGCCATCGAAGGTGCGCAGATCTCGTCCAACGGCCGCTGGGTGGCAAGCGTGCTGCGATTCACGAATGTGCTCCAGAACGACTCAAAGCCGGAGCTGCACCTTCGCGATCTTGAATCCAACACCGATGTGATCATTGCCCACGCCTCGAACCCGGTGTTTTCGGCAGACTCACGCTGGCTGGTGTATCAGGTGGACTCCATGCCCGTCCGCGCGACTGCACGCGGCGGCCGCCCAGGCGCTCCGGGAGCGGATTCGGCGCCGCCGTCGACGCCGGCTGCGCCGGCTGCGCCGGCTGCGCCGGCCGCGCAGGGCGCCGCCGGACGCGGCGGTTCCGCGGCTGCGCAGCCGCTCCGTCGATACGAGCTACGCAACCTCACCACAGGCGCGACGCAGGCGTGGCAGGACGTGCAGAGCGCCACGTTCGCCAACTCGTCCAGTCATCTGATGCTCCGCCGCCGTCCGCCCACGGCCGGCGGCGGCGGTGGCGCCAGCGGAGCGCCCGGAGGCGGAGGCCCCGGGGGTGGAGCCTTCGGCGGCGGACAGAGCGCCGGCGACGCCGGCGCGAGCTCAGTCGCCGTGCGCGGCCTGGACGTCATTCTCGTGGACCTGGCCGTCGGACGCAGCCAACTGCTGGGCAGTGTGGGTGACATCGCCTTCAACCGACAGGGCGACCTCCTCGCCTACACGGTGGACGCGGCGGTTACCGACGGAAACGGCGCCTTCGTGATCGACCTCAGGAACGGCCGACTCCATGCCCTCGACAACGATGCCAAGCGCTACTCCCGTCTTGCCTGGACGAATGACGGCACGGGCCTCGCGCTCCTCAAGGGTGCGCCGGTGGAGCGCATGCGCGAGCGGGCGAACGTCATCGTGGCGTTCGCGGACCTCCGGGAATCGCTCCAGAACGCGGCCCTGACACCCGTTACGATCAACCCGACGAAGGCCGATGGCTGGGAGGAAGGGTGGGTCGTGAGTGAGCGCGCGCCGTTGGCGTGGAGCCAGGACAAGGGTCGCGTCTTCTTCGGCGCCAAACCGCAGATCATCGCGCCAGACACGGGCCGCCGTCGCAGCACCGACTCGCTGCCCGATGTGGACGTGTGGCGCACGGAGGACACCCGCATCCAGTCGGCACAGATGATCCGCGCGGACCAGGAGCGCAACTTCACCTTCCGACAGGCGTACGACCTCAAGGCCTCGCGCTTCGTTCGTCTCGCCGACACGACGCTGCGTGAACTGGAGGTGTCACTCGACGGCACGTGGGCCGTGGGCCGCGATTCGCGTTCCTACGTCTCCGACTTCAAGCCCGCGCAGGCGGATTTCTACCGCGTCAACACCGTCACCGGTGCCCGGACCCTGATATTGAAGGGCCAGCTTACCTCTGGCGGCGCCGTCTCCGGCATCTCGCCTGACGGCTCGCATTACGTCTTCTGGAAGGACGGCAGGTATCAGGTCTACGACCTGAACGCCGGAACCTCGCGTCCGCTCGGCGGCGCGGCTGCGCCGAGCTTCGCGAGCACCGAATACGACTATCCGGGGCCGCGTCCTCCGTTCGGGCTCGTCGGATATGCTCCCGATGGCAGGAGCGTCGTGGTGTCGCATCGCTTCGATCTCTGGCAGCTTCCGTTCGACGGCACGTCCCCGCCCCGGAACATCACGCTGGGACTCGGCGCCAAGGCGGAGATGCGATTCACTTGGGTGCGAACGGACGCCCCGGACCCGAAAGACCCGCTCGCTGAGCGCCGGGCGCGCGAGATTGACCTGTCGAAGCCGGTGACCTTCGCCACGTATGGGGAGTTCACCAAGAAGGCCGGGTTCTCTCGCCTCGACGACGGCAAGATCACGACACTCGTGTACGACGACGCGGCGTACGGCAATCTGGTGCGCGCGGCCAAGGCCGACCGGTTCCTCTTCACTCGCCAGACCTTCGCGGAGTTCCCGGACCTTCGTGTCGCCGGCGCGGACCTCGCCAGCGCGACGAAGATCACCAACGCCAACCCACAGCAGGCGGAGTACAAGTGGGCGAGCCGTCGGGTGCTGTTCGATTACACGGTCCGCAACGGCCGGCGGCTGCAGGGTTTCCTGACGCTGCCTGAGGACTACAAGCCAGGCCAGAAGCTGCCCATGCTTGTCAGCTTCTACGAGAAGAACTCGCAGAACCTGAATCGCTACACGCCGCCTTCTTTCCTCACCGGCATGGGCTCACTGCCGATCGAGGCCGTCAGCCGCGGCTATATCACGATGTTCGCCGACATCCACTACCACACCGGCCGATCGCACTCGGACCAGCTCGAGGCGGTTGAGGCGGCGACACGCAAGGTGATCGCGCTCGGGTACGCCGATCCAGCGAAGATTGCCGTGCACGGGCACAGCTATGGCGGCGAGGGCGCGGCCTTCATCGGCACGAAGTCCAAGCTCTTCGCCGCCGTGGGCATGGGCGCGGGCGTCACCGACCTCTTCAGCGACTTCAGTCAGTCGTGGGGGTGGACGTACCAGGTGACCGGCGGAAGCGGCGAGAACGGCAACAACTACTACATGCTGGGGCAAGGACGCTGGGGCTTCTCACCCTGGGACAAGCCCGAGCTCTATCGCAGCGAATCGGCCCTCGCCAATGCGCCCAATGCCTCGGCGCCATTCCTCATCATGCACGGCACCGCCGATCCAACGGTCTCGTTCACCGAGGGAATGAACTTCTACAACGCGCTGCGGTTCAACCAGAAGCAGGCCGTGATGCTTGCCTATCCCGGAGAGGGCCACGGGCTTCGCGGACTCGCTAATCGCCGCGACTTGACGTCACGGTACTTCCAGTTCTTCGACCACTACTTGAAGGGCGCGCCTGCGCCTAAGTGGATGACGGACGGCGTGCCTTTCTTGGCAAAGGACCTGCCGGCAACGCCGGTGGTTCCGTAGCGCGCGCGTCGTAGTGCGCGCGTCGTAGTGCGCGCGTCGTAGCGCGCGTCGCTGCGGTCGCGTCCTGCCCCTACCCGCGCGCCTTCAAGCGCGCGCGGGTATACGGGATCAGTCCCCCCGCATCCATAATCCCCTTCCGCGCCGCCGGCATCTGCACCTGCGAGAACGTCTTCCCGGTCGCGCGGTTGATCACCGCGTCGTCCGTGATCTCGATCTCATCTCCCTCGCTCGCCTCCAGCGCCGGGCAGATGACGACCTTGAGCCCCAGGTTGATGCTGTTCTGCAGGAAGATGCGCGCGATGGACTTGGCGACGACCACGAGGTCGTAGCCCTTGAGCGTCGAGCAGGCCTGCTCGCGGCTCGACCCGCAGCCGAAGTTCTCGCCGCCGACAATGACGCTCCCCGGCGGGAACTCGCGCGCCTTGAGCCGCGCGTTGAACTCGGTGCGGTCGGCGAACGCGAACTGCGGCGTCTCGGTCGGCAGCACGGTCGCCATGTAGCGCCCGGGGTAGATGTCGTCGGTGCTGATGTCGTTCGCGAGGACGATGATGACCTTGGCCATGATGACTCCTGCCTCGCGGCGTTAGTTGTTCCGGGGATCGGTGATGACGCCGGTGATCGCCGACGCGGCGGCGACCGCTGGACTGCACAGGTACACCTCGGACTTGGGATTCCCCATCCGCCCCTTGAAGTTGCGGTTGGTGGTGCTGAGCGCGACTTCGTTGTCGCCCAGCGCCCCCTCGTGCACGCCGAGGCAGGGACCGCAGCCGGAGTTCATCACCACCGCGCCGGCCTTCATGAAGTCCTGCACGTAGCCGAGCTCCAACGCTTGCCCGAAGATCCGCCCCGAGGCGGGGAAGACGAGCATGCGCGTGCCCGCCGCCACCTTCTTGCCGCGCAGGATGCTCGCGGCGATTTCGAGATCGTCGAGCCGGCCGTTGGTGCAGCTCCCGATCACGATCTGCTGCACCTTGGTACCGGCCACCGCGCTGATCGGCTTCACGTTGTCCACCATGTGCGGGCAGGCGATCTGCGGCTCGAGCGTGGAGGCGTCGACCTCAACGGTCCGGAGGTAACGCGCATCGGGATCCGGCGTGGTGAGCGGGATCTCATCGGTGACGCCTGCCTCCTCCCTCAGGTACCGCACGGTCTCGGCGTCGCCGGGGACGATCCCCGACGTGGCGCCGGCTTCGACGCTCATGTTGCAGATGGCGATGCGTCCGCTGGTGCTCATCCGGCGGATCGTGTCGCCGTGGAACTCGAGCACCTTGTAGTTCGCACCCTGCGCGGTGAGCGTGCCGATGAGGTGCAGGATGAGGTCCTTGGCGCCGACGTGCGGCGGCATCTCGCCGTTCACCACCACCTTGATGGTCTCGGGCACCTCGATGTTGACGGCGTAGCCTAGGCTCCACACCGAAGCCATCTCGGTGGCGCCGATGCCGAAGCTGAACGCGCCGAGCGCGCCGTGCGACGTGGTGTGCGAGTCGGTGCCCACCACCACGTAGCCGGGACGCACGTAGCCATACTCGGGGAGGATCTGGTGGCAGATACCGCCCGTGTCGCCGCGGATGTCGTGGAACTTCGCGATCCCGTTGGCGGCCACGAACTCGCGGATCTTCTTCTGGTTCGTCGCCGTCTTGGGGCTCTCCGCTGGGACGCGGTGGTCGAAGATGATCGCGATGCGCGAGGGCTCCCACACGGTGGGCGTCAGGCCGGTCCTCTGGAACACCTCGAGGAACTGGTTGATCACCAGCGCGGCGTTCTCGTGTGACATCGCGAGGTCCACCTTTGGCTCGACGACGTCCCCCGCCGACACCGACGCGAGCCCGGCGGCGCGGGCGAGAATCTTCTCAGCAACGGTCATGCCCATGACTGGCTCCGGTTCAGATGACGCCCTTGGCCTTCAGCTCGGCCTGCTCGGCGGCCGGAATGCCCAGCGCCGCGTAAATGTCTGCGTTGTGTTCCCCGAGTTCCGGCGGCGGTGTGTCCACCGCCCCGGGGGTCTTCTCGAACTGCGCGGTGAGCCCGAAGACCTCGATGTCGCCGAAGCCGGTGAGCGGCACCTTCTTCAGCACGTCGCGATGGACGACCTGCGGCTGGCGCAGCGCCTCCTCGAGCCCGAGGATGGCGCCGCTCGGCACGTCGGAGTCGTTGAGTTCGGTGACCCAGGCCGCGGTAGGCTTCGTCACCAGCTTCTCTTCAAGCAGCGGCGTGAGTGCCTTGCGGTTCTTCTTGCGCGTGTCGCGCTCCTCGAACCGCGGGTCCTTCTTGAGCTCCGGCAGCCCGAGCACGTCGCAGACGGCCTCCCACTGCTCCTGCTTGTTGGCGGCGATGTTGATGAAGCCGTCGGCTGTGCGGAACGTCCCGCTTGGCGCCGCCGTGAAGTTGTCGTTCCCCATCAGCACCGGCTGCTGCTTGCCGATGAGCAGGTTGGCCGCCACCCACCCCATCAGCGGCATGATGCTGTCGAGGAGCGCGACGTCGATGAACTGCCCCTCCCCGGTGCGCTCGCGATGGAAGAGCGCAGCCATCACGGCGAACGCGGCATTGAGTCCGCCGACCGTGTCGCAGACCGGGAAGCCCGTGCGAAGCGGGCTCAGTCGCTCATCACCGTTGACGGCCATCTCGCCGCTCAGCCCCTGGATGATCTGGTCGTAGGCTGGGAAGAGCGCGTCTGGGCCGGTCTGTCCAAAGCCGGAGATGGCACAGTAGACGAGCCGCGGATTGTAGCCGGCGAGCGTCTTGTACCCGATCCCCAGTCGGTCCATCACGCCGGGGCGGAAGTTCTCCACCACTACGTCAGCGTCCTTGGCCATCCTCAGGAAGATCGCCTTCCCTTCGGCGCTCTTGGTGTTGAGCGTGATGGACTTCTTGTTGCAGTTCTGCGCGAGGAAGCTCGTCCCCATCAGCCGCTTGTTGAGCGCCGGCAGGATGCCAAGCTTGCGCGCGAGGTCGCCGTCCTTGGGGTTCTCGACCTTGATGACCTCGGCGCCGAGGAGCGCGAGGTGAAGCGACGTGAACGGCCCGGACAGGACGTTTGTCAGATCAAGGACTTTGATTCCGGCCAGTATGCGGGTGGACATGGGGTTTAGAGAGACAGCAGAGAGACAACAGAGAAACAACAGAGAAACAACAGAAACAGCGCTAGGCGGATGGGGCGATGGGGCCGATCTTGTAGACGCAGCCGGGGAGGTCGCGGACGAAGAACGACGCGACGTCGCGGGCGACGCCGATGAGCGCGTCGAGCTTGATATCGGGGCGGTGGCCGTTGCGCTGCAGCGCGTGCACGAAGTCCTCGGTGGCGACGTTGCCCGCCGCCACCTTGGTGAACGGGCAACCGCCCAGCCCGCCAAAGCTCGCCTCGATGGACGTCGCCCCGGCCTCCAGTGCCGCGTAGACGTTTGCCATGCCCACGCCGTAGGTGTTGTGGATGTGGGCCGTCACCCGGGCCGTGGGGTTCATCGTCAGGATGTGGCCCACGTAGCGCGCCACCTGCGCGGGATGCGCGTGTCCGGCCGTGTCGGCGAGGCTGACGGCGGTGAGGCCGGCCTCAAAGTACGCCGTGACGATCCCCATCACGCGCTCCTCGGGTATCGCCCCCTCGAAGCCGCAGCCGAAAGCGCTCTGCACGCTCACCTGCACCTCGCGGCCCGCCTTCACGGCCTCGAGCGCGGTGACGATGATCCGGCGCGTGGCGTCGTCCGTCCCCATCCCCGTGTTCTTGCGACTGTGCGTCTCCGACGCCGAGACGCCCATGCAGTACATCTCCACGCCGCAGGCGAGGCCGCGCTCAAGCCCCTTCTCGTTGAGCACGAGCCCCGAGAGCGTCGCGTCCCCCGGCCGCTTGGCTTGCGAGAGCGCCAGGAACAGCGCATCGGTGTCGGCCATTTGTGGCACCTTCTGGGGGTGCACAAACGACCCGACCTGCACGATGTCGACGCCGCTGGCGACGAGACGCCGCAGCCAATCGAGCTTGGTCTCCGTCGGCACCACCTGCGCCTCGGCCTGCAGGCCGTCGCGCGGGCCGACTTCGTGAACGAGGATCTGAGTCATCCCGCCACTCTCCCGAGTGAACGCCCTAGAGCTTCCGCGCGATCGCCTCGCCCATCTCCAGCGTCGTCGCCTTGCCACCCATGTCATAGGTGAGCAGCGCGCCCTCGCGGATGACCGCCGCGGTCGCCGCCTCGAGCTTCGCCGCCTTCTCGGTCTCGCCCAGCCAGCTGAGCATCATCTTGGCCGAGAGGATCATCGCGATCGGATTCACCTTGTACTGCCCGGCATACTTGGGCGCGCTCCCGTGGCTGGGCTCGAAGACGGCCAGCTTCTCGCCGATGTTCCCGGAGCAGGCAAAGCCCAGTCCGCCGACCAGTTGCGCGGCCAGGTCGCTGATGATGTCGCCGAACAGGTTGGTCGCCACGAGAACGCTGTAACTCTGCGGGTTCTTCAGCAGCCACATCGTGATGGCATCGACGTTGGCGTCGTCCATCGCGATTCCCGGATACTCCTTGGCGATGCGCTTCCCCGTGTCGAGGAACATCCCCTCGGTGGCGCGGACGACATTGGCCTTGTGGATCACGGTGACCTTCGGGTAGCCGTGCTTCTTGGCGTACTCGAACGCGGCGCGGATGATCCGCTCGCACCCCTTCTTCGTGTTCACCTTGCAGGTAATCGCGAACTCGCCGCCAGGGAGATCCGCGAAGTGCGCGAACGGCTTGCTCAACTGCTTCAACGTGGCGCGCAGTTCCTCAGGCACGGGGCTGAACTCGACGCCCGCATAGAGATCCTCGGTGTTCTCGCGGAAGACCACGAGGTCGATGTCGTCCTTGTAGTTCAGCGGGTTGCCGGGGTAGGCCTTGCAGGGCCGGAGGCAGGTGTAGAGGTCGAAGAGCTGCCGCATGCGGACGATCGGGCTGCGGTACGTGAGCCCCTTCCCCTTCAGTTCGGGGATGAGTTCGGCCTCGGCGTCCTTGGCCGGTTTCGACGTGATCGCGCCGAACAGGGCTGCGTCACTGGCGCGCAGCAGGTCAATGGTGCGCTGGGGGAAGGCCTCCCCCTCGGTGCGCCAGAACTCCCAGCCGATGTCGCCGTGGGTGTAGGTCGCGTCAAACTTCAGCGCATCCAGGCACAGGCGTGCCGCTTCCATCACCTCGATTCCGACGCCATCGCCCGGCAGCCACGCAATCTTGTACTGACTCACGGCAGACCCCCGCGTCCCCAGGACGCCTGACGGCCGGAGCCCGAGCGCTGTGCGCGCGGCAACCCCGACCGAGTGAAACCGCTGTCTCGGTGTGCGGGGGGCAAGTGACGGCCGTGCGGCCATCGGCTAGGAAAATACGGGTCGGCCGCTGCGCCACCAAGGCGAAAGCGCCTGACGGTGTGCCAGCATCCGCCTGACGACGGTGGGCACTACGCTCACGGGCCGGCCGCCTCAGCGAAGTCCCGCACGGACGCGTACCATATAGTCGGCGGAACTCCCACCCCGGAGTCGGACTATGTTGCGTCGCACCCTGCCCGCGTTGGCCCTCGCTTTCGCCGTGGCCAGCCCGATGTCGCGCTCGCTCGCGGCCCAGTCACCTCAGCCGGCCGATCCCGCTTCCCTCCTCGCCGATTACCGCTGGCGCAGCATCGGCCCCGCGTCGCCCGGCGGCCGCGTCGCCGACGTGGAAGCGGTGGAGAGCGACTTCCGGCACGTGATCGTCGCCGCTGCGTCGGGAGGGGTCTGGAAGAGCCTCAACGCCGGCACCACGTGGACACCCATCTTCGACCGATACGGCGCCTCGTCCATCGGGGACATCAAGGTCTTCCAGCGTGATCCGAGCATCCTGTGGGTCGGCACAGGCGAGGCGAACAATCGCAACAGCGTGGCTTGGGGGGATGGCATCTACAAGTCCACGGACAGCGGCAGGACGTTCGTGAACATGGGGCTCCGCAATACGCACCAGATTGCCCGCATCGTCACGCATCCGCGCGACGCGAACGTCGTGTACGTCGCGGCCATCGGCAACCTGTGGGGCCACACGGGCGATCGCGGGCTGTTCAAGACGACGGACGGCGGCACGACGTGGACCAAGCTTGCCGTGGGACTGCCCAACGACGGCAAGACCGGCGCTACTGACCTGGTGATGGACCCGGTCAACCCGAACGTGCTCTACGTCGCCTTCTACGAGCGGATCCGCTATCCCTGGCGCTTCGAGAGCGGCGGCACGAACGGCGGGATCTTCAAGACCGTCGATGGCGGCCGGACGTGGAGGAAGCTCACGCGCGGCCTGCCCACCGGGGCGACCGGGCGCATCGGCTTGGACGTCTCGCGCCAGCGCCCCAACGTCGTGATGGCCATCGTCGAGGCGGCGCCCGGATCGGAGGACCTCAAGACGCCGGGATCCGGCGTGTACCGCTCGGAGGATGGCGGAGCGAACTGGCGTTACGTGAACCGCTACAACAACCGCCCCTTCTACTACAGCAAGCTGCGGATAAGCCCGCTCGACGACCAGCTCGTGTACCTGCTCGCGACCGCAGCGCACGTCTCCACGGACGGCGGCAAGACCTTCGTGCAGCAACGCGCGCCGTGGGGGAGCAACTACGATCACCACGCCATCTGGTTCGACCCTGCCCACAAGGACCGCTTCTACCTGGGCAAGGACAAGGGGCTGACGCTCACGCACGACCGTGGCGCCACGTTCATGTTCTACGACAACCTGCCCATCATGCAGGCGTACAAGGTGGCGGCCGACCACCGAGATCCGTACGCGATCTACGCGGGGCTGCAGGACAACGGCACCTTCGGGACGATGACCTTCACCCGCGACGGGCTGGGAATCCGCAACGACGTCGCTTGGAAGCTGCACTGGGACGACGGCCAGTACATCGCCATCGACCCCACCGACTGGCGCACCGTCTACTCGCAGGGGACGAATGCGTCGTTCCGCGTGGTGGATCCGGTGGATCACAGCGACACGCCACGCCGCGTCGCGCCGGCAACGATCGTGAACTTCAACGACGTGGCGCCCGACAGCACGGCCGGCTCGCTGCCGCGCTTCCGCGTGAACTGGTCTACGCCGTTCATCATCTCGCCGCACGACCCGAAGGTCGTCTACTACGGCGCCAACTACCTGCTGAAGTCCACCGACAAGGGCGTCTCGTGGACGGCGGTGAGCAAGGACCTCAGTAAGGCGGATCGCGACCGGAACGCCTTCGGCACGGGCGGCCTGACGCCCGACGCAAGCGGCGCCGAGGGGTTCGCGACGATCTTCTCCGTTTCCGAGTCGCCGCTGGCGAAGGGAACCATCTGGGCGGGGACCGACGACGGGAACGTCTGGGTGACGCGCGACGCTGGCGGCACATGGCAGCAGGTGGACGCGAGCATTCCTGACGTACCCAAGGGGACGTGGGTGAGCCGCGTGGTCGCCTCGGCGCATGACGCGAACACCGCGTACGTCTCCTTCGACGGCCATCGCAGCGACGACCGCCGCGCGTGGCTGTTCCGCACGACTGACGGCGGCCGGACCTGGAGCAATCTGTCGGGCGGCCTGATGCCGGAATCCCCCGTGTACGTGATCGAGGAAAGCTCGAAGAACCCGAACCTGCTCTTCGTCGGCACCGAGCACGGCGTGCAGGTCTCGCTCGACCGCGGCGCCAGCTGGCGGCCGATGATGAATGGGCTGCCGACGGTGGCCGTGTACGACATCGTCATTCATCCGCGCGAGCGCGATGTGATCCTCGGCACGCACGGTCGCGGCATCTACATCCTCGACGACATCAGCGCGCTCGAGCAGTGGACGCCTGCCGTCGCCTCGGCCGCGGTGCACGTGTTTGAACAGCGTCCCGCGACGCTTTGGGTGGACCAGAGCCGCGGCGGGCAGGGAGGCGAGCAGGCGTACTTCGGCGAGAATCCGCCGTATGTGGCCCCGCCCAACCCACTCGCGCGCGACCGGGCCCGCGTCGTGAACACCCCCGTGATCACCTTCGCGCTCGGCGCGGGGGCCGCGGGGACGGTGACGCTCGAGGTCACCGATCCGTCCGGCGCCGTGCGCCGCGCGTCGGTGCCGGCGAAGCCGGGGATCACGCGCTACCCGCTGGCGCTGCAGGGTGGCGGCGGCGCGCCGCCGGGCGAAGGCGGCGAAGGAGCGCCCGCGGCGCCAGGCGCTGGCCGCGGACGCGCTGGCGGAGCGAGGGCCGGCGCGGCACGCGCCCCCATACCTGGCAGCTACACCATCACGCTCACGCACGGCGCGGCGCGCGCGACGGGGACGCTGCTCGTGCGTGCGGACCCCGTGCTGCCCTGAGTGGGCAACCAGCTCCACCTTCTATCGGATGAACGACGCAGGAACTACCTTTGCGCTCTTGGCACTCTCCCGCTCCAACCGTTCTTCGGAGGTTCAATGCCGCTTCACCGCGATGACACGCGCGTGAGTCCGGCCTCGCCCGGACTCATCGCCGTTGCGCTGGCCGTCTTGCTCATGCTCGTGGCGCCACTTGGCGCCGCGGCGCAGGGCGTAGGACGGATCAGCGGCACCGTCACGGATTCCATCTCCGGACGCGCGCTCAGCGATGTCCAGATCTCCGTCGTCGGCTCACGCGCCGGCGCCGTCACTGACGCCCGCGGGCGCTACAACCTCGTCGGCATTCCGGCGGGCCCGCGCATCGTCGAGGCACGGCGCATCGGCTATCAGCCGGGCGTGGTGCGCAACGTCGCCGTCCCCGCCAACGGCGCGGTGACGGTGGACATCAAGCTGCGCGAGGTCGCTCTCACGCTGCAGGCCGTCGTCACGACCGGCCTCGTGGACCCGACCTCCGGCACGCGCGTGCCGTTCACGGTGGGCAAGGTTGAGACGCAGGCGCTCGCCGTCCCCGCCAACAACGCCCTTGAGTCCATCCAGGGCAAGGTGGCGGGCGTCACGGTGGTGCCGCTCGGCCAGCCGGGCTCCGGCACGAACATCATCCTGCGCGCGCCGACGTCGATCAACAAGGGGAATTCGCCCCTCGTGGTGGTGGACGGTGTCATCCAGTCGCAGGCGTTCGGCGGCGCCAGCGCCGACCTCAACGCCTCGGACATCGAGAGCATCGAGGTCGTCAAGGGGGCGGCCGCCGCGTCGCTCTACGGCTCGCGCGCCGCGTCGGGCGTGATCCAGATCCGCACGAAGCGCGGCACGGGCACGGGCGAGGCTGCGACGCGCTACAGCCTCCGCTCCGAGTACGGCATGAACGCGCTGGCGCAGAAGATGAAGTGGGCGCGCTACCACTACTACCAGACGGACGCGAGCGGGAGCTACATCAACGCGTCTGGCGCCGTGGTGCAGCGCGCGCAGCGCCTCGCGCGCCCGGCCTACCAGCGCTTCCAGGACGTGGCCTACAAGGATCCCATCTACGATCCGGTGGACATGTTCTTCGATCCGGGCGAGTTCTACAAGAACACGATCAGCATCGCCCAGAACAGCGGGCGCACCAACTGGTTCCTGTCCCTGGGGTCGCAGAAGGACGCCGGCGTGGTGCTCGACAAGGGGACGTTCAACGAGCGCTTCGTCCGCCTCAACCTCGACCACGTGCCGATGGACGTGCTGAAGATCTCGTTCAGCGCCTACCACGCCCGTACGGACCGCCAGGAGCTGTACGGTGACACGTTCTTCGACCTGATCAATCAGGCTCCCGACGCCGACCTCCTGCAGAAAGATCCCGACGGGACGCCGTATCTGTACCAGCCCGATCCCGAGGGGCGCGAGGAGAACCCGCTCTACGTGCTCGCCACGGAGGATCGCCAGCGCAAGCGCGCGCGCACGCAGGGAAGCCTCTCGGCCCGCTACACCCCGTTCGACTGGCTGACCTTTGACGCGGCCGTCAGCTACGACCGGTCAGACCGTCGGCTGAACTTCTTCCTCGACCAGGGGAAGAAGACCGAGGGCTACGCCCTGGGCGGCATCGGCAACATCTCCGAGTTCAACGGCCAGACCAACACGCTGAACTCCGAGGCCAGCGCCAACGTGATGCGCCAGTTCGGCGACCTCACGCTGCGCTCGACGGCGCGCGCCCTGCTCGAGAGCGAGAAGAACGAGCTGACGACGGCGGAAGGACAGGACTTCGCCGTCCCGGGCGTGCGAAGCCTCAACAACACGAAAACGCGCTTCGTCGAGTCGAGCGTCGAGACGATCAAGGCCAGCGGCTACTTCGTGACGCTCGGCGGCGACTACGCCGGCAAGTACATCGGCGACGGCCTGATCCGCCGCGACGGCAGCTCGCTGTTCGGCCCCGACGAGCGATGGAACAGCTACTACCGCCTCTCCAGCGCCTGGCGCGTGTCGGAGGAGAAGTGGTGGCCGTGGAAGGGCACGCTGAATGAATTCAAGCTCCGCGCCTCCCGAGGCACCGCCGGCGGCCGCCCCAACTTCGCCGACCAGTACGAGACCTACACCTTCACCACGGCCGGCGGCGTGACCAAGCAGAACTTCGGCAACCGCGCCCTCAAGCCCGAGCGGTCCACGGAAACCGAGATCGGCATCGACGCCATCGTGAAGGAGCGCTACGGCATCCAGCTGTCGCACTCGAAGACGATCACGACCGACCAGCTGATCCAGATCCCGCTCGCTGGCTTCTACGGCTACGGCCAGCAGTGGCAGAACGCCGGCACGGTGGAGGGTAACTCGTTCGAGGCCTCCATCGAGGCCCAGCTCATCAAGAAGCCCACCTTCTCGTGGAAGGCGAGCTTCGTGTTTGACCGCTCGCGCAACAAGATCACGGAGTTCGACCGCACCTGCTTCGTCACGCAGACGATCGGCTACCGGTGCAAGGGCGTGAGCCTGCACGACATGTACGGCTTCCAGTTCCTCAAGGACACCGCGTTCCTGCCGGCCGACGTGAAGGCCAGCGCGAATCAGTTCGTGCGGAACGACGAAGGCCTCCTGGTCTGGGTGGGCCTTGACGCCAGCGGCCAGCCGAACAGCTACCGGAAGGGCGAAGTGGCCACCGGCGGCTGGGGCACGACGACCACCATCGGCACCTCGGCGTTCAACTGGGGCATGCCGATCCTGCGCCGCGATGCCACGGGCAGCGCGGCCGTGCTGAAGATGGGCAACGGCCTCCCCGACTATAAGTGGGGCATCTCGAGCAACATGAACTGGCGCAACTTCGAGCTGATCGCGCTCATCGACGCCTCGGTCGGCGGCGATGCGTACAACCAGACCAACCAGCGCATGTATCAGTGGCAGAAGAGCCGCGACGTCGACCAGGTCGGGCGCGAACAGGAGCTGAAGAAGCCGATCGAGTACTACATCGCGCTCTACTCGGCCAACGATCCCACCGACTACTTCGTGGAGGACGCGAGTTTCGTGAAGCTGCGTGAAATGGCGCTGCGGTACCGGGTCAGCGGCAAGCTGCTCGGCTATCTGCAGCCGATGGGCGTGCGCGGAGCGATCGTCTCCCTCATCGGACGCAACCTGCTCACGTTCACGAACTACAAGGGCTACGACCCGGAAGTGGGCACCAACGCCCTCACCCGGATCGACAGCTTCGACTATCCGCGCTTCCGGACCATCACCGGCAGCATCGAAATCACCTTCTGAGGCGAGGACACGCACATGCTTAGGATTCCAAGTCGCCTCCGGGTGCTCGCCGCAGCGCCACTGCTCGCGCTGGCGCTGACCTCGTGCCAGGATCTCGCGGTCACGAACCCGAACCTCCCGGATGCGCTGCGCGCGACGCAGCAACCGACGGCTGCCGAGACCTTCGTCGCCTCGGCCTTCCGCACGTGGTGGCCGGTGGGCGGCCACGATGACTACCCGTCGTGGGCGTTCTCCACGATGGCCATGGAGATCACCTCGGGTTTCGCCGACTTCGGCCAACTCGAGCTCTCCGCCCAACCGCGCACGGCGTGGAACAACAGCCCCGTGAATGCGCGCAACCAGGTGACGGAAGGGCCGTGGTACGGCCTCTATCGCACCATTTCGTCCGTGAACGACGCCCTCGCCGCCATCGACCGGGGCGTGATCGTGGTGGACACGCTGCGCACGATGCGCACGAAGGCGGTGGGCAAGTTCATCCAGGGGATCTCGTATGGGTACCTGGCGCTGTACTTCGACAAGGCGTTTGTCATCGACGAGAAGGTCAAGCTTGACACCCTGACGAATCCGCAGTTCAAGACCTACAAGGAGGTCAACGCGGCGGCCATCGCGCAGTTGGACACGGCGATCGCCATCGCCCAGAAGTACAACTTCACGCTCCCGCTCGACAGCTGGCTCTACACCGCGATGACCCGCGATCAGTTCGTGCAGCTCGCCAACTCGTTCGTCGCGCGGCTGCTCGTGTACAACGCGCGGACGCGGGCCGAGCGTGCGGCGGTGCCGTGGAACACGGTGATTGCGCGCGTGGACGCTGGTATCAAGTCCGACTTCGCGCCGGTGGCCCAGTCGACGATCCTGTGGGATGACTGGAAGCGCCTCGTCGCCCGCCTGCGCACCACCGGGCGCCCGAGCGACTTCGGCCGTCCGGCGTACGACCTTATCGGCGCGGCGGACTCGACCAACGGCTACATCAACTGGGTGAACACGCCGCTGGCCAGCCGAGTTGGCTTCCAGATGAACACCAAGGATCGCCGCATCCAGGGAACCACGGGGGCCTCGTCGCCGGGCATCTATATGGGCTACAACCGCAACGACATCTTCACGGCGTCGCGCGGCACCTGGCGGTGGTCGCACTACTACTACCTGCGCAACGGCACGGGCACGACGTGGGAGAACGGCGCGCAGGTGGCGATGACCGTCGCCGAGATGGACCTGCTCAAGGCGGAGGGGTTGATCCGCACAGGGCAGGCCGCGCTGGCGGTGCCGCTGATCAACAAGACGCGGCAGGCCAACGGCCAACTGCCGGCCGTTGCCATCGATGGCCCGCCAGACCAGCCGGGGTGCGTGCCGCGCAAACTCAACGGCGCGTGCGGCTCCCTCTGGGATGCGCTGCGGTATGAGAAGAAGGTCGAGGGCGTCGGCGTGTCGGGCGTGATCGCCTTCTTCGACGCGCGCGGCTGGCAGACGCTCCCTGAAAACACGCTCCTTCACCTTCCGATTCCGGGGCGTGAGCTGGGCGTGCTGAAGCTCCCGCTCTACACCTTTGGTGGCGGTGGGGAGGGTTCTGCCCCCGTGCCATCGCCGGAGACCTGCCCGGTGGCGCTCGCGCGCTGTCCGTAGGTCGTCGTCCACGCCCAACCCGAACGGCCCGCCCGAGCGACGCTCGGGCGGGCCGTTTGGCCATCCCCCGCTCCGCTGGCGCCCCTCGTCCCCAACGGCAAATTCCGGCAGTGCCAGTTCGCCAAACCTCCTTCGTCCACCGGCCATGACCGCCTTTCGCCTGCTCGCCACTGTTGCGCTCGCCGACGGAGCCACCAAGCCCGCGGTGGTGCGGCAGGGCAACGACCAGCAGCGCGAGGCGGCAGTGCCGGCGCTGCTGAGGCTCGTTAGGTGAAGCGGCGGACCGCGCGACGCGCGCCGGAGGCGCGGGGCTTGCTGCGCAAGCCCGCGCGCGCCGCGGCGCGCGCCGTCGCGCGTCTCAGGTTGGAGCGGGCGCTGGAACGGGCCGCCCCGTTCATCGCCCCGGCCACGGCGCAGACCGCCGACACGATCGGCAACGAGGAGGTGCACGACTTCCGCGTTTCGCTACGCCGCCTCCGCAGCTGGATCCGCGGCGTGGACCCGCTGCTCGAGACGCTCCTTCGCCGCGAGCGCGCGGCGCTGCGCCGCTTCGCCCGTCGGGCCGGCGCGGCGCGCGACGCCCAGGTCGAGTGGCAGTGGCTCACCGCGCCGCACGAGCCGTTCAGCGCCCCCGCGGCGCGCGCGGCGCTTTGGCTGGCCGAGGCGCGACGCCGCGACTACGCCGTCGCGCGCGAGGCACTGCAGCAGCGCGCCGCCGAGCGCTGGCCCGCGCTCGCCGCGGCGCTCGCCGCGGCGCTGGCGCCCGGCGACGATGGAGCGCCCGCTGACGGAGCCTCCGCCGGTACCCTCGGCGCCTTCCTCGCCCCGATCATCTCCGAGCATGTCCTCACCGCCGCCGCCGCGCTTGATCGCATCGAGCATCGCGACCAGGTGAAGGTGATTCATGGCGCGCGCATCGAGGTCAAGCGGCTGCGCTACCTCGTCGAGGCGGTGGAGAACTCCACCGCCAACACGCGCGAGGCGCGCGCCCTGCGGCACCTGCGCGCGCTGCAGGACGCCCTCGGCGAGTTGCACGACGCGCACGTCATCATGCAGCAGCTCGCCCCCTGGCTCGTGCCGCGTCGAGGGCGGCGGCGGCCGGCGGGTCGGCCGGCCCTGCGCGACCTGCGCGCCCTTCGCGCCGCGGTGCGGCGCCGCGAGCTTGCCGCATTCCGCCGCGCGATGGACCTGCTGGCCGCGCCGTCGACGCCCGCCGTGTGGCAGGCGCTCGCGCGGCTGCCAGCGCGCCTTGCCAAGTCGCCCGTTCACCCACGCCGGAGGACCCGTGACGCCTGACGCCCGCTACGTGCCGCTGGCCAACTTCCCGAACGCGCTCGAAGCCGACATCGCGCGCGAGCGGTTGGAGGCCGAGGGAATCCCCGTGCTGGTCAAGGGGCTCCATGTCGGTCTCTTCGGCGCGGGGTTTCAAGGGCTCGCGATCGGCGGCGTCGAACTGCTCGTGCCGTCGCCGGAGCTTGAACGCGCACAGCACTTGCTCGAGCCGTAGCCCACCCGCGCGATTGGCGGTCATCGGCGGAGCGCGACGCCCGCTGACGCCGCGGGGTGCTGGCTGATTCCCGTCGGGCCTAGGTAACTTCCTGCTCAACGCCGGACTTCCAGCCTCCCGGAGTTCATCATGGTGCAGATCATCGAGGGCCCGTCCGGCGGGATCCCCCGCAAGCCGCGGGATCACGAGCTCGACGTGTACGGCATCACGGACATTGGGAAGGTGCGCACGGAGAATCAGGATCACTTCCTGATCGCCTCGCTGCACAAGCAGCTTGCCGTCCACCAGACCAGCATCCCGAGTGACGGCCTGAGTGCGGCCAGCACCGATCGTCTGGCGTTTCTGGCCATGGTGGCCGACGGGGTGGGCGGCTCCCTGGGCGGCGAGGAGGCCAGCCGGTTCGCCCTCGACGCCATCACGGCCTACATCACCCGGTCGGTGCACTGCTACTATGCCGCCGACCCGAACGACGACGCGGAGTTCACGCACGTGCTGCAGGAGGGCGCCATGCGCGTGCACGCGAAGCTCACCGCGCACGGCGGTGCGGCCGACCGTGCCGGCATGGCGACGACACTCACGGCGTTCCTCGGCGTGTGGCCGCGCGCGTACATCCTCCAGGTCGGCGACAGCCGCTACTACTCGCTGCGCAACGGCGTGCTTCATCAGATCTCGCGCGACCAGACGGTCGCCGAGGATCTCATTTCGGCCGGCGCGATCCGCCGCTCCGACCCCGGCCATGAGCGCTGGAAGCACGTGCTCTCCAGCGCAATCGGCGGCCCTGCCGCCTCGCCGGTGGTAACCGCCATCGAGAACGACTGGCACCACGTGCACCTGTTGTGCAGCGACGGGCTCACCAAGCATGTGAGCGATGATCAGATCGCCGAGCGCCTGCGCACCATGACCTCGTCCGAGCAGGCGTGCCGCGCGCTGCTGCAGGACGCCCTCGATGGCGGGGGGAGCGACAACATCACCATCATCGTCGGCCGCGCGGCGCCGGCGCCGGACCGCTGACTTATGGTCTCCTCCAACGCCCCGACCGTCGCACAGTATCTTGCGTCGCTCCCTCCCGATCGCCGCAAGGTCGTCGCCGCCGTGCGCGCCACGGTGCGCCGCGCCATGCCGAAGGGCTACCGCGAAGCGATGGGCTACGGGATGATCACGTGGTCCGTGCCGATGGCGGTGCTGCCCGACACCTACAACGGCGAGCCGCTCTGCTACGTGGCGCTCGCGGCGCAGAAGCAGTACTTCGCCCTGTACTTGATGGGGCCGTACGGCGACCCATCGCTTCTGGCCGAGTTGAAGAAGGGATACAGGTCGGCGGGCCTCAAGCTCGATATGGGGAAGTCGTGCCTGCGCTTCAAGGGACTTGAGGCCATCGCGCTCGACGTGGTCGCCGGAGTCATCGCGCGCGTGCCGGTCGCGACCTACGTGGCACGGTATCAGGCGACGCGGCGAAAGAAGTAACCCATCGCGCCGCGCCCCTGCTGGCCGCTATCTTCCGCGCATGACTCCCGCCAACATCGTCGTCCAGCCCTTCGAACTGCACTTGGGCCCGCTGACCCTCACCGGGTTTGGGCTGGCGATGCTGCTCTCCTTCCTCGTCGCGCAATACATCGCGCAGGTGGAGTTGGAGCGCCGCGGGCACGATCCGGAGATCATGGGCGACGTGCTCGTCGCCGCAGTTGTTGGCGGCCTGCTGGGCGCGAAGATCTACTACGCCATCCTGTTCCGCGATCCGCGTGCACTGCTGCACACGGCGGGCTTCGTCTTCTGGGGTGGGTTGATCGGCGGCATCCTGGCCTCCGCGCTTGTCATTCGGTGGCGCGGCCAAACGTTCACGCGCATCAGCGATGTGTCGGCTGCCGGTCTTGCCGCGGCGTATGCCATCGGCCGGTCAGGGTGCTGGGCCGTGGGCGACGACTACGGCCGGCCGTGGGACTCGCGCTGGGCCGTCTCCTTCCCGAACGGCTATCCGCCGTCCACGGTGCAGAACCTCGTCGAGCAGTTCGGCGTGAAGGAACTCGTCGGTCGATCGCCCCTCGAGGTGGTGGCCGTGCACCCGACGCAGATCTATGAGATTGCCATGGGGATGCTGATGTTCGGCATCTTGTGGCGCCTGCGCGACCACAAGCACGCCGAGGGGTGGCTCTTCGGATTGTACTGCGTGCTGGCCGGCCTCGAGCGGTTCATCGTCGAGTTCTTCCGCGCCAAGGACGACCGCTTCTTCGGGCCGTTGACGCTCGCGCAGACCATTGCGCTGCTCTTCGCCGTCGGCGGGCTGGTGTGGATGCAGATGCGCCGCGAGCCGGGGGCCGGCCGGCCCGGCATCTACGCGCGCTCCAAGGCCTAGGCCGCTACTCCGCCTCGAGGACGCAAACGGCACCGGCTGTCGTGTCGGTGTGCGTCAGCGTCAGCCAGTGCCGCGTGACCCGCAGCACATCGGCACGTTGCCGCGCGCGTCCGTGGAGTACGAGTTCCGGAGCGTGTCCAGGACGCGAGATCACCTCGATGTCCTTCCAGCCGATGAGCCGCGCGCTCTCGCTCCCGGCGAGCGCCTTGAATGCCGCTTCCTTGGCGGCCAGTCGCGCGGCAAGGTGCATCGCCGGCCGCGCCCGCGCGGTGGCGTAGGCGACCTCGCGGTCGAGGAAGAGCCGCGCCAGCACGCGGTCGCCCTTGCCGTGGAGCAGGCGCTCGACGCGCTCGATCTCCACGAGGTCGAATCCTACGCCAACGATCATGGCGCCTCCCGCGCGACGAAGAGTCTCAAGCGGGTGCGCGCCTCCCCGCTCTCGGCAAGAACCAGATAGGCGCCGTTCGGCAGCCCTGGCGTGAGCATCCAAGTAACGTCGTCGTGCCCCGCCGTTACGTCCGCCTTCCAGATGAGCCGCCCGCTCAGGTCGTAGACGCTCACCCGCCCCTCGCGGCCCGCGAAGGGCCATTCAAGAGTCACGCGGTCACCACGCACCGGATTCGCGGACGGACGCAGGCGCGGCGTGGTTCCGCCGCCGCCCGCGGCGCCCGGTACCCCATGCGCGAAGACGGCCACTTCGTCGACCCACCACGGCAGATTGCCCGTGAGGAACGACAGCATGAGCCGCTTGCCGCCGACGCCGCCGATGCGCACGTCCTCGGGATACCACACCATCGCGCCGCCGGCGAGTCGCACGACGTTCGTCCAGGTGCGTCCGCTGTCCGTGGAAGCGCGCACAACGCCAAACGGATTCTGAGAGAAGCCGTCGCCCGTGTAGCGCGTCCAGAATGTCAGGCTCACGGTGTCGGTGTAGGTCGGCACCGCGATGAGCGGCGCTCGCATCTCGGCGTTCCCGCCGCCGCGGTAGGCGGCGCGTCCCAGATACTTCTGCGTCGTGTCGGTGGCGAACCCAGTGAACGTCCACGCGCTGTCCCCCGACTCCGCGCCGGCGGCGGCGAGCCGTGTCCAGGTCACCCGCTCCGAACCAGCCGACAACACGATCGTCGGCGGACGCGCGGCGGAGCTTCCCTGCGCCACGAGACGGCGCGCGTACTTGCCGCCGGAGGACGAGTCGACGGTCGTCGTGACCGGCTGTCCCGCCGCCGTCAGCGACGCCCCGCTCATCACTCCCGACGGCCCCCGCACGCGCAGCGGCGCCGTGCCGCTCTCGAGCACCCAGCGCTCCATCCGCAGGCCGGTGCTCGGGCTGCGGTACGCCGCGGGATTGCCCGCCATCTCAATGGCGTCGAGCGCGAACGGCAAGTTGTCGGTGAAGACCTGCTGCAGCAGCGCCTCGTCGTCGGGGAACTCGAATCCGTAGTACCCGCTCGGCCCCCAGCCGCTGGTCAGTTCGGGATTGATGCTGATGGCGCCGTAGCTGGCGCTCGCCCAATCCGTGTACTCGCCGTTGGTGGGATAGAGCATCCACGCCGTCGCCGGCGAGTAGAACGTGCGCGACGATCCCGGCAGTCGGTCGAGCGCCGCCGGCGCTACGCCCGTCCCACTTAGCACGCGGTAGGCATCCAGGTCCGCGGCGAGCACGCCGTAGCGAGACCCCGGCGGGAAGAGCAGCAGTCCGGCGAACGTATGGTACGAGATTGAAATGACCGGCGGGTGCAACGCGTGGAATGCTTGCAGCGCGCTCACCTCCGGCTCGGAGGCCGGGCTCGGTCCGCGGTAGATGTCCGATGACGGCGTGGGTGACGACCCGGTGTTGTCGAGTCCCCAGTTGGCGCTGTGATTCCGGTTGAGATCCACGCCCACCACGCCATCCGTCATCGGACGGCGGTTCTTCCGCCACAGTCTATTGGTCGTGAAGGTGTACTCGTAACCGTCGGGGTTCACGACGGGCACAATCCAGACGTCGCGCAGCGCGAGCAGGGTGTCCGTGCGCGCATCGGTGCCGGTGGCCAGCCGTCGGATTAGGCGCAGCGCCATCTCGGTGGCGGCCCACTCGCGCGCGTGGTGCGTGGCGACAAACAACACGTTCGCCCGCGCCGGGGAATCGCCGCGGGCCCCAATCTTCACGGCGAGGATCGGGCGCCCCTCGTGGCTGCGCCCCACCGTGTCGACGCTGACGCGCGAGTTCGCCGCGACCAGCGAGTCAATCCACACGCGGACACCGCGCCGCGGATCATCGAACGACCGATAGACGGTGGGCGCGGCGGCCACGGCCGCCGCCTGCATCAGCCGCCGACGGTCAGTGCCAGGCGCGGCGAGCAGTTGCGCGTCCGCTCCAGTCGCTCGCAATCGCGCGAGTTCCTCGGGACCGGCCACGACCAGCACGGCAGCGCTCTCGACGGAGACGACGTCGAAGCCTTGGGCGACCAGCGCCGTCGGCGTCGTCCCCGTCACGCGATACGTCAGGTGCTGCTGCGCCACCAAGGCGCCGGGAGCCAGCGCGACGGCGAGCAGCACCGCGAGCCAACGCCGCAGCCCGCGTCCCTTCGCGCCCGTAGCCTCGCGACGCGCCACGATCGCCGTCCACCAGGCATCCGCGGCTAGAAAGAGCTTTCGCAGCGCCTCCACCCAGTCGGCCCACGCCGCACTCCGCTCCGACTCTGGCCCATCCAGCAGCACGCGCGCACGCTGCTCCACCGCATCGAGTGCCTCCCAAACCGCCGCTCCGTCGTCGGTGACCTGCGCGGCCAGCGCGCGGCGTTCCGGCGCCGAGCGCGGGTGCCGCGCCGTCGCCATTTGCTCCACCGCGTCGGTGAGCGCGCGCCGGAGCCGATCAGCCTGGAACGCTGCCACCCGCCCCTCGACGGTCTGTACACGCGCCGCGCTCCGCCGGGCCTGCAGGAGCGGCGTGAAGAACCGGGCATGGTCCGGGTCGCGCAGCCAGCGCACAGCGCCCAGCGCACGCAGTGGGCGCGTCAGTTCGGGCAGGGTGTGCGTCGTCGGGCGCTCAGCCATCGGTCAGTTGTCGCAGATCGCGCGCAACGCGGTGTCGAGGTCGGTGAAGTCCTCGACGACGGCGTGTGGCTGGAACGCGGCCAGCGCCTCGGTGGTGAAGTGCCCGGTCGCGACGGCCACCGCGCGCGCGCCAATGCCGCGCCCGCACTCCACGTCGGCTGGCGTGTCGCCGATGATGACGATCGCATCGCCGGCCACGTCGCGGCCCAGCATAGCGGCCGCGCGCTGCTGCGCGATGGCCGGCAGCGCCGGCCGGTGTTCGTGGTCGGAACCAAACGCGCCCACACGGAACCGCGCCGGATCGAGTCCGGCCGCGCGCAGCTTCAGCGAGGCTCCCGGCGCCACGTTCCCGGTGAGGAGGCCCAGCACCACCTCGTCGCGCGCCTCGAGGGCGTCGAGCAGCGCGGGAATCCCCAGGTGCATGCGCACGCCGTGTTCGCCCGAACTCACCGTGTGTTCCAGGCGCTGCAGGTAGTCGGCGAGCAGCACATCCATCTTCGCGTCGATCTCAGCGTCGCCGAAACCGGCCATGCGCATGGACTCGCGCACGATCTGCCGGTCCGTCTTGCCATCGTAGCGGTAGTGCGTGGGGCCGATGGTGCCGAAGTGCACCATGAGCGCCCCTTCCATAGAACGGCGCCCCAGGCCGCCGCTCGCCAGCAGCGTGCCGTCGATGTCGAAAAGCACGACGCGGGTCATGAGCGGGTGAGCAGGAGGCCCGTCAGCACGGCCGCCGCGCCGAGGCCCTGCGCAAACGTGGGCACCTCGCCCAACGCCGCCCACGCAAAGAGCACCGCGATGATCGGCTGCAGGTTGCTGAACATGGAGGTGCGGGTCGGGCCAAGCAGCCTTATGCCGCGATACCAGATGAGGTAGGCGATGACCAGGGCGAACAGCGCGCCGTAGAGGATTGCCCCCCACGCCGGCGCCGGGAGCGCGACCCAATCGGTGCGCAGGATCGACGGCGTCGAGACGACCGCCAGCGGCAGGGCGCCGCCGATGAGCGTGAGCGCCGATACTTGCACACCGTCCACGTCGTGCGTGTAGGGCTTGAGCAGCACGGTGTATGTCGCCCAGCTGGCCGACGAGGCAAGGATGAGGAGGTCGCCGAACAGCGACGCGTCGCCGGGACGCGTCACCGCCGTGCCGCTCATCACCGCACCGATGCCGACGATGGAGAGGGCGATGCCGGCGTACGCGCGCGCCCGCAGGCGCTCGACACCGCGCAACCGTCCCAGCACCGCGATCAGAACCGGCGTCCCCGCCATCACGAGTGAAGCGTTGCCGGCGCGCGTGTGCGCCATGCCCTCCACGAACAGCACCTGATAGACGCCGTGCCCGAGCACGCCCAGCGCCAGCAGGCCCCACAGCTGGCGCCGCGGCGGCAGCGGCAGCCGCATCAGCCGCGCGATCAGCAGGAGTGTCACCCCGGCCAGCACCACGCGCACCGCGTTGAACGCGAGCGGCTCCATGTACCGCAGGCCGAACTTGACCACCGAGAAGTTCACGCCCCAGATGGCCGCCATCAGGAGCAACAGAAGGTCGGTCACCCAAAGCCGATGCGGCGCGGCGGACGCGGACGGCGTGCTCATCGCCGGGCCCTAGTCCCGCGGCGGCGCGGGCGGCGGCGGATCGCCCGACACCCCGCCGCTCCAGCGGAAGAACATCACCGAGATGATGCCGAAGATTACTGCCGCGCCGGCGAGTTCCATCACGCCGCCGGCGAGGTGCTGGTCCTCGATCGGCGACCACGCGGGCCACGGCGGCGCGAGTTCGTAGATGCCGTACATCGGGAAGTCGCGCACGAGCATCACCATCGCGATGCCCGTGTGGACGAGCGTCGAGAGGAACAGGTACAGCATCTTCACCGGCTCACTGAACCACGCACGCCGCGGGGCGTCCACCAGGATGGGCCACCACAGCAGGAGCCCGCCCACGAACCACGCCGCGTCCACGACGAACGCGCCCAGCTGGGTGGGCATCAGGCGATCCACCACCGCCGGCACGTGCGTCGACACGGCGGCGATGTTGAAGAGCACCGCGGCGATGATCGGCTGCGTGACGCGCGTGATCACGCGGCGCCCCGCCCCGCCGCGCGCGTGCCACGCGGAGAGCGCGCGACGCGTGGCGAGCAGCAGCAGCGGCGGCGCGACGAGCGCCAGCACCACGAACTGCACGGCGTGCGCGCTGGCCAGATAGCCGGCGGCGAGCGGACCGATCGGCCAGTCCAGCACCTGCCACGTGAGGATGATGCCGGCCCAGCCGCCCCACACCGCTCGCCGCGACTCGCCAAGCGATCGCGCTCGGCGGGCCAGCGCGTGATAGGCCACGGCGAGCACCGCCACGCTCAGCCAAACGCCGGGGTAGTACTGCGGCGCCCACGTCCACGGCTCACCCGAAGCCGAACACCACCACTGCATTTTTACCGCGCCCCCGACGGCCGCACCTGCAGCAGGCGCGGGATGTCGTCGGCCCAGTCCAACTGGCGCGTGCCGAACGGATAGAGCACGCGCGCGGAGTCGTCCGGCGTGAAGACGAGCACGGCGGCGGAGTGCGCGACTTCATACGATCCGTCCGCGTTCGGCGTGCCGAGGATCGCGGGAGGCATCCCGATGCCGGCCATGATCCGGTTCACGTCATCGGCATCGCCGCGCAAGCCGACGAATGACGCGTCGAACTGATCGAGCCACCGCCGCAGATGCGGCAGGGAGTCGCGCGCCGGGTCGAGCGTGACGAAGACGAAGCGCGTCTTTCGCTGGTCCTCAAACGGGAGCTTCCGCAGCACTGCGGCGACGTTGGCGACATGCACCGGGCAGATGTCGGGACAGTGCGTGTAGCCAAAGAACAGGAAGGTGAGCAGCCCCTGCGTCTCGCGGGCAAAAGCGTACGGGGCGCCGCGTGTGTCCGTCAGCGTGAAGTCCGGGCGCGCCAAGGCAGGCTCCACCGCCACGCCATGCCGTGGGGCGGGTGGCGAGCAAGCAGCCATCAGGCAGGCGGCCGCCAGCGCGATCGGGAGCTTCTGTGGGGGCATCGCGAGAAAGCTAATCGAGCGGGCGCGCCATGCACGATCCGTGTGCCGCCGCTGGGGTCTACGGCACGGAGCGTCCCACGGCCTTGCCGCGGATCGCGCGGAGCAGCGCGGATGCACGCGGATCCATCCTCAAAGTGACACCGCTTCACGCATGATCCGCGACAATCCGCGCCCATCCGCGTGATCCGCGTCCAAGCAGATGCGGTTCTGTGTTACATCAAACCTGCCCGCTCGCCGCCTGTGCGGTCGTGGGATAGCTTTCCCATATGTATTGCTCCTTCGCCCTATTCGCCGACGCCGCCAACCTCTCACAGGAAGGCAAACTCAACGTGCTTGGCGTCTTTGACGCCCTGCACGTGGCCTCCGTCCCGGCCGTGCATCCGCGTGCGACGCTCGTGGTCCGGCTGAAGGCCAGCCCCGATGACGCCGGCACGCACGCGCTGTCGCTGGCTTGGGTCTCGCCCAGCGGCAACGAGATATGGTCCTCGAGCGGCGAGGTTGAGGTGCACACGCCGCCGCCGGGCGCCATCGAAGTGGACATCCCCGTCATCGCCGCCATTGACCTGCCCATCGCCGAAGGCGGCGTGCACGTGATGCGCGTCGAACTCGACAGCGAAGTCGAGGCGGAGGTCAGTCTGCACGTGCACGTCGGCACGGCGGTCGCGCCGCTCGCCGCAGGCGGGCTCGTCTCCTAGCCGGCGAGCCCCGGCACGCCGTCGCGTCCCACCGCGGCGCGCACGCCACGCTCGATCGCGTCCTCAAGCGCCGCCACGGCCAGGCGCTCCGCGCGCAACGCATCCGCCGGAGCGCCCGACAGCGGACAGAGCGCGAAAATCACGTCGCCGTCCACGAGTGAGCCGGCGGGGCGAACGCGCCGGTGCAGCGCCGCCCCCGCCGCCTGCGCCACGCCCTTCAGCGCCACCTTGTCGAGCACGCCGTCCACGGCGACAACAGCAATGGTGGTGTGGTGCGCGTTGTCAAAGACGCTGGCGAGGCCACGCGCGGAGAGCTCGCGATCGGCGTTGACAAACGCGCCGTCGCGGCGCGCGCCCGCGATGATGCGCCCTTCGGCATCGCACACGTCGCCAAACGCGTTGACGGCGGCGAGCGCGAACGCGGACTGCCCGTTCACCTCGGTGATCGCGGTCCCTACACCGCCCTTCATGCACGCTCCGGGGCCGAGCGCCTTGCCGACCGTCAGCCCCGTTCCGGCGCCGACGCTCCCTTCTGCCACGTCGCGAGCGACGGCCGCCTCGCAGGCGTCATAGCCCATCTGCGCGGTCGGACGCACGTCGAAACGTCCGAGCGGCGACAGGTCAAAGAGCACGGCTGCCGGCACGATGGGCACGACGCCGTCTCCCGCCGGAAAGCCGCGCCCTCGCTCCTCCATCCATCGCATCACGCCGTCGGCGGCCGCCAATCCATACGCGGAGCCGCCGGCGATGACGACCGCGTCCACGCGGTCCACGAGGTGTCCCGGCTCGAGCAGCGCCAGTTCCCGCGTTCCCGTGGCGCGCCCGAACACCGCGCACGCCCCGCGCAGCGGCCCGTCGAGTCCGCGCACGATGGTGCAGCCCGTGGCGCCCGCCGCGTCGGTGGCATGCCCCACCGCCAGACCGAAGCGGCGCAGGTCCACGCGCACGCCGGCGCTCACCGGTTGGTCGGTGCCGGGTCGCCCTCACGGGGCGGGCCCTTCGCCGCGCACGTCCGGCACCGCACCACGCCCTTCATCTCGCACATATTGCAAATGAAGGTGCCGCACTCTTGGCAGGGATACCCCTCCGAGGCGCGCTCCTCCCTGCCGCAGGCGCGGCAGACCATCGCGTCACGCTCACTCATCGTGTGCCTCCGGTCAGGCCCGGCCGCGTGGGCGGTCGGCCAGGTCGTATTCCTTGATCTTCTTGATCAGCGTCGCGCGCGCGATCCCCAGCTCCTTGGCCGCGTGGGTGCGGTTGTGCTGGTGCGCCTTCAGCGTGCGATCAATGTGCGCCCTCTCCACGTCCGCGAGCGTGCGTGGCGTGTGATGCGCCACGTCGGCGCCGCTCGCCGTCGTCACTTCGCGGGCCAGGTGGCGCGCCTCGATGCGGCCCGCGCCGCGGGCAAGCAGCATCGACCGCTCGAGGATGTTGCGCAACTCGCGGATGTTCCCGGGCCATCCATACCTTAGCACGGCCTCGAGGGCGTCCTCGGCCAGCGCGGTGGGCGCCTCAGCGATTGTCGACGCGAGTTCGCCGAACAGCTGGCCGATGAGCTCGAGCAGGTCCTCGCGTGAGCGCTCGCGCAGCGGCAGCAGCCGCACCGGCATCACGGAGAGCCGGTAATAGAGGTCCTCGCGGAAGCGCCCCCCGCTGACTTCCTCGCCGAGGTCGCGGCTGGTGGCAGCGATCACCCGGACATCGGGGACGATCTCCACGGTGCCGCCGTGTCGCCGGAAGCCCCGTCCCTCCAGCGCGCGCAGCAGCTTGGGCTGCAGTTGCGGCGCGAGGTCGCCGATTTCATCGAGGAAGAGCGTCCCGCCATCGGCAATCTCGAACAACCCGCGGCGCGCCGGCTTCCCGCCCGCCCCCTCTTCACCAAACAGCTCGAGGTCGAGCGACTCCGATGTGAGCGTGGCGCAATTGACTTCGACGAACGGTCCCGCGGCCCGCGGGCTCTGCTGGTGGATCAGCTCGGCGACGCGCCCCTTGCCGGAGCCCCGCTCACCCGTGATCAGCCCCGTCGTCCGTTCGCTCTGGGCCAGCACGCTCACCTGGCGCGCGAGCTCGCGCATCGCGGCCGATGAGCCGACGAGTACGCGCGACCCGGCGACCCGCTTCTCAAGCAGGTAGCGGTTCATCCGGCGCAGGTGCGACTTCTCCAGCGCGCGGTCGGCCGCGGCCGAAAGGTGGCTCAGATCCACCGGCTTCGTGAGGAAGTTCTCCGCCCCCTTCTTCAGCGCGTCTACCGCCATCGGAACGTCCCCGTAGGCGGTCACCATGATCACCACCGGGTCGTCCTCCCGGATCTTGGCGAGCACGTCGAATCCCGGAATGTCCGGCAGGCGAACGTCAAGCAGGACTAGGTCGGGGCGCAGGCGCCAATAGGCCTCGACGCCGTCGAGGCCGGTGTAGGCCTCGCTCACGACATGCTGCCCGTCGTGGCGGAAAAACATGGCGAAGGCGGACGCAATTGCGACTTCGTCGTCAATGATCAGGATGCTGGCCATCGGTCAGGTGGCAGGGGTAATCGGAAGTTCCACTTCAAAGGTCGCGCCGCGCCCCGGTTCGGAGCGGGCCCGGAGGACGCCGCGGTGTTCGCGCACAATGCCGTCGGAGATGGAGAGGCCGAGGCCTGTGCCCGCCCCCCGCGGCTTGGTCGTAAAGAAGGGATTGAAAATGTGCGGTAGCGCCTCGGGGGCGATGCCCGCCCCGGAGTCGCTGATCGACACGATGAACGACTCGCCGCGCACCTCGCTCGACACCGAGATGCGCCGCTCGCTCGGCTGGTGCGCCACGGCCTGCTCCGCATTCGACAGCAGGTTGATGAAGACCTGCTGCAGTTGGAACGGGTCCGCCACGATGAGCGGCGGGTCCGCCATCAGCGAGACCGACAGCTTGATGTCCTGCATCCGCAGCGCGTAGCGCCGCAGGTCGATGGTGTCACGCAGCGCCTGGTTGATGTCGCTGGGGATGCGTTCGGGCTGCCCCTGCCGACCGAACGCGAGCAGCTTGCCGACAATGCGCGACGCGCGCTTGGCCTCGCGCGTGATCGTCTCCAGCGCTCGCGCTGCGTCCTCGCCGCCCACCCCGCGCTCGAGCACCTGCGCGTACGCCAGGATGCTCGTGAGCGGCGAGTTCACCTCATGGGCCACGCCGCCCACCAGTTCGCCCATCGCCACCAGACGATCCTGCCGGATCGCTTGGTCGAGGAGCAGACGCTCGTCGGTCACGTCGCGCGCGATGGCGATCACGCCCGTCACGCGCCCTCCCTCGATGATGGGGGCCCCCACCAGGGTGGCGAAGCCGCGCACGCCGCCGGGGCGCGTGAAGCGGATGGTCGAGCGCGAACGCTCCCCCTGCAGCGCCTGCGCGAAGGCCTGCCACATCGCCGGCGCTTCCGACTCGTCGAGCAGCTCCGCAAACGGACGGCCAAGAAGCTCGTCGCGCGAGCGGCCGAACACCGTTTCGATGGCGCGGTTCACCGCGGTGAGGTTGCCCTCCTCGTCGATGCAGACGATGGCGTCCTCCGCGGCTTCGACCAGCCGCGTGTACCGCGCCTCCGCGGTCTGCAGCGCGACCGCCTGCGCCCGCTCCTCGGTGACGTCGCGCGCAACGCCGAGCAAGCCCACCACCACGCCCGCCCGCCGCAGCGGCGCGACCGAGGCCGAGAGCAGGCGAGCGGCGCCGTCGGGACGGGTGAACGTGAGTTCGACGCGCCCCGGCGTTCCGGCAACGGCCGCCGTGAAGACCTCCATCGCGACCGTCGTCTCCGAAGGCTCGAGGAAGGATGCGAATGACCGACCCACGATATCCGACCGGCCGATGCCGGACAGCTGTTCCGCGCCCGCATTGACCGAGGTCAGGATGCCGCCGAGGTCCAGCGTCACGATCGCGTCCGTGGCCGTCTCCACCAGGTCCCGATACCGCGCGTTGGCGGCCAGCATCTCGTCGCGGGCCCGGATCTCCTCCGTCACGTCGCGCAGGGAGATGAGCAGATGGCTCACCCGCTCTGCATCGGACATCGGCGCCATTCGCACGGACACATGATGGCGCGTCCCCTCAGCGGGGAGGATCGTCCCGTCGATGCGTGCCTCCTCGCCTCGTCGCGTTCGGCTGATCGCCTCGGCCCACACCGTCGCCTCGCCAGCGGGAACCAGCGCGCCAAGGCGCGCCTCCTCCAGCGCCGCATCGCCGCCAAACAGGCGCTGCGCCGCTGGATTGGCAAACTCGATGACGCCCTCCGCGGACGTGATCAGGATCGCGTCCGAGGTGTTGTCCACCACAAGGCGATGGCGGTCGGCCAGCGCGCTGAAGGCCGTCTCATCACTCACCGAGACCACGGCGCCGCCGCTTCCCGGATGCGGCGCCGCGAGGACCTCGAGCACCCGTCCGTTCCACGCCGAGCGCAGGCGCTCGCGCGACGTCTGGCCTTCGAGGATGGCCTGGCCGACGGCGGTCGCCTCGGAGAGCACTCGGGGCTCGTGCAGGATCGCGTCGTAGAAATCGCGCCCGCGCGCTCCGTCGTCTGTCGGCAAGCCGGCGATTTCGAGAAACTGGGCATTGTATCGCACGACGCGCGCCTCGGCGTCCAGCACGACAATGCCGTCGCCGATCGCCTCAAACGCCGCGCTGATCTCCCGCTGCGCTTCGGCCGCCTCGTCGTAGAGCCGGGCGTTGACGATGGCCACCGCCACCTGCGACGCGAACTGCTGCAGCATGCGGGCGTCTTCGTCGTCGAACGGACGCTGGCGGTTCACAATGCTGAGCACGCCGACCACCTCTCCGCCCGCTAGCATCGGAGCCACGACACTGCGCTGGATCGACGCGAGCCGCCGCGTTGGCTCAAAGCAATCGGACTCCAACGCCGCGTCGTTTACGATGATCGCGCGGGCCTCGCGCGTCGCCCGCCCCGAGACAGAGGCGTTGATCGGCAGGAACATCCCCTGCAGCGAGCGCGCCACCCCCTCGGCCGAGATGATCTGCAGATAGTCGTCGCGCCGCAGCGCGATGTCCGCCCCCTCTACGCCGAACAGCGCGATGGCGTGGCGCAACGCGAGCCGGAGCACCTCCGGCAGCCGGGTGGCCGATCCGAGCGCCTGCGCCAGCGACGCCAGGGCGCCGCTCTGCCGCCGATCGCGTTCGCTCTGCTCGTAGAGCGCGGCGTTGAAGAGCGCCGTGGCGGCGTGCGTGGCGAGCGTCTGCGCCGCGTCGAAGTCACCATCGCTGAACGCGGAGGCCACAGGGCAGTACGCTCCGATCAGTCCCACCAGGCGGAACCCCTGCATGACCGGCACGGCGATGACCGCCATTTGCTGATCGCCGGCCACGGTCTGGCGAACCGCGCGACCGGTGCGAACCACCTCGCCGAAGGCAGCGCTCACCTGCGTCGCGGAGTCCAGCGGGGCCTGGCCATCCGGGGTGACATGCACACGCACGTCCGCAGCGTCGGTGGCGGACGCCGGTGGACGCGCGACTACCACGCCGTCTGCTGGCACCACCCTCAACAGCTGAAGCGCAACATCGAGCTCCAGCGCGTCACGATCCAGCGAACGCAAGAGCGACGATGCCGCCTCGTGCAGGTGCTGCACGCGCAGCAGCCGCCGCTCGGCGGTGGCCACCTGCATGGCGCGCTGCTGTAGAACCGCCTCGATCACCGCCCCCTGATCGCGCGGCATCTCGCGCAGCACAAGCCGCACCTGATCGTCGAGCGTTTGTGGGTCCGGATGGCCGGTAGGCGTTGAGTTTGCCACGGTGTCTTCTGGACGGTGACGCGAGAACTGACAGCCAGAATTTGCTGTCCATAATCCATACAGCAATTCGCTGGTCTGCGACAGGGGGTTCGAGGCACCCCGGGACGCCAAGGCCCTGCGGGGGGCGGCCGCGCGGCGGCGGCCGACTTGGCTACACCAGCCGTGCGCCGGTTGGCATCAATAGATGCAGCGCCTGCGGCTCGACGCGCAGGGCCAGCGGCGTGGGTTCGATCAGGTCACCATCAGCCTGCGCCAGCACTCCCGCCTGATCGGTCTGGAGGGAGATCTCACGCCCTTGGGCGAAGGTCCATCGTGCATCGGCGTGTCGACGTCGAAGCAGGATCTCGGCCACCGAAAAGGTCAACGCGTCCAGCAGGTTCCGCGCGTCGACGATGACGAGATCCAGCAGTCCATCGGTCAGCGAGGCGCCCGGCGCCACTTCCAGGAGTCCATCGAAGAGCCGTCCGAGGTTGAGGACCATCGCGACGGAGGCGGTGCGCTCAATGACTCGACCATCGACGACGGCTCGGAGCGGAAAGCGCACGGGCGACAGCGCGGCAGATGTGGCGCTGACGACGTACGATGCCGGGCCCAGCGCTCGCTTAAGGCCTCCGCGGGCGCCCGCGATCATCGCGGCATCGAGACCAAGCCCGGCGCCGATCCCCACGCGGCGTCGGTTGTTCAGCACCGCAGCGTCGATCCGCCGCCCCGTCGCGCCGTGGAGCGCGGCCGCGGCCCGCGCCGGCGACAGCGGAATCGAGAGCGCGCGAGCCAACTGGTTGCCGGTGCCCGCGGGGAGAATGCCGATCGGCAGGTCCGCGCCGACGTCGGCGAGCCCCGTTGCCGCCTCCATTACTGTGCCGTCGCCGCCGAGCACGAGGAGTCGGTCGTGCGCGACGGCGAGTTCGCGAGCGGCGCGGGATCCGTCGCCGGGGCATCGCGTGTGCTCCACGGTCGGTGATGTGCCGACCTCGCTGAACGCGCGCAACACGGCCGCCTCGGACCGCGCTCCGGCGCGGGAGGCGGGATTTACGATGAGCGCGGTCCGCTGGTTCAGAACTGCCACGCGCGGAAGAGGTCGAACCCGAACTGGCGCGGCGTGGGGGCGAATCCCCGGACCACCGCGTCGCGTGTGCACAACGCGGCGCTGGTGGATGGGTCGAGACCGGCCGACGCGGACACACCGTAGTTGAAGCGGTAGTCCACCTTGAGCCCCATCGCCTCGGTGAGCGTCAGCGGGTCGAACGAGCCGCCCTGCCCCAGCAGCTGCCCGATGCTGCACAGCCCGGCGTCGAGTCGCACGAAGGCGCGGTCGGTGAGCTGCTTGGCGCAGTTGAAGCGCGACCCACTGAGGATGCTGCTGCCGACGTCGCGTAACCCGCCGGTGTACTGGTCGAGCCCGGCGGTGGTGAACTGCGCGTCGGTGCACAGCCCCGTCGGGATCTTGCTGCCGATCACGGAGCCGAATGACGAGAGCACCAGACGGTACGCGGTGGACGACACGCCGCCGCTGCGTCCCACGATCTCGTTGCTCGGCGCGCCGGTGATCAGGTAGCTCAGGATGTCGCTGTCCGAGACGCGCGCCGAGTCGGGCGTGGAGAACGTCGCGCGCGGCGAGCCGAGCGTGCCGCCGATGTTGACGCGCACGCGCACGTCCTGACGCGCCGTGTTCTGCGAGAACGTCCGCACGGTGTGCAGGGCGCGAATGTCCATCTCGGCGAGGTTGGGATCCGGGTCGCCGCGGAATCGCACTTCGCCGCCCTCGACCTCGAACGTGCGCTGCACCGGCCCCGCGTTGAGCCGATACGAGCCGCGCAGCGTCTGCAACGCACCGGTGAGCGCCAGTTGGTAGCGTCCCGCGTCGCGCCCGCGCTGCACCGGCGCGGCGGTGATGCGCACGTCGCCGCCGAGCGAGATGTTCGCCTCGGACGAGCGCAGGGTCACATCGCGCCCCATGCGCACGGGGACGTCGCGCACGGTGAGGTTCTCGATCACCCGCGACGGCGCGCGCGGCAGGATGCCGTGGTCGGCCAGCGCCGAGGTGTCGATCAGCTCCAGATCGTCGAGCGAGATGAGGTTCTTCGTGAAGATGTCGGGGATGTAGATCGTCCCGCGGTCGACGGTCATGGCGCCGGTGAGAGTGGACGCCGTCTTCGCGCCGGCGATCCGGAGTTCGCCGGTCAGTTCGAGGTCCGCAACGCGCGGCTTGCGAATGGCGGTGAAGCCCTGCGTGGCGAGGCGCAGGTCGAAGCGCGGGTCCTTGAAGTCGCGGAGCCCCATCCAGCCCGACAGCGTGGCGCGGCCTTCGCGTTCGCCACGGCTGGTGGCCGTCACACGGCGCACGGCGACCGAGTCGCCGAGGAAGCCGATGTCAGCCTCCACGTCGCGCCACGCCGTGCCGAGCCCCGGCAGTTCAAAGCCACCGCCCTGCACGCGGAGCGCGCCGGTGGCCGACGGCGCGCGCAGGGAGCCGCCGATGGTGACGTCGAGCGAGAGCGCACCCTGTGCGCGGGCCACTTCGTGCGTCAGCGTCTCCAGCGCGGCGAGTCCCGCGGAGTCGGAACGAATGCGCGCCCGCAGCGGCGCCTCATCGAGGACACGCCGCGACACCGCGCGCAGGGACAGGTCCACCGGGAGCGCCGCGTCGATGCTGAGCGCCGTGGCGCCCCCGCGCAGCGTGCGCAGCGACGACTCGAGCACCCGAGCGGCGTATCGTCCGGTCAGCGACATCCGTTCGATGTCCGCGCCGGCGAGCAGCGCGTCCCGCAGGTCGGCCGCCAGGAGCATCTGCGGGGCGTCTCTCGTTCCCGCCACCTCGGCGCTGAGCGAGAGGCGCCCGCGCAACTCCGTCGCTGACTGCAGCAGCTCGCCCGCGTCGGCGAGCGGAACGTCGGCGGCGTCGAGGCGGGCGGCGAGATCCGCACGGTCGGGGAAGCGTCCGCGCACGGCCACGCGCCCTGCGGCACGACCCACCATCACGAGGGAGTCCACGCTCCATGTCGCCGCGGCGCGCCGCACCAGCGCCGGTGCGAGCAGCGCCCAGTCGTTCCCCGACGTCGAGACGCGCAGTCGCTCGAGGCGCACGTCGGTGGTGTCTCGCATCCAGGTGGCGTTCGCGCGGGCCACGGCTACCGGGCCGTTGGCGAAGTCCATACGCACGTCAGACACTGCGCGCCCGCCCGACGGCAGCTGCACGTCGGCCGTGACGGCGTCGAGTCGCACGCCGCTCACCGTGAGGCCGTCCAGGCGGGCGCGCACGGTGCCGCGCAGCGAGTCGGTGGGAAGGGCGAGCCGGGCCTCCGCATCGACCTCCCGGATCGTCGTGCGCCCGACGTGCACGTCGCGTCCGCGCACGGCCGCGTTCACGCGCAGCGCGGGCCACGCGCCACCGACGGCGCCGTCCACGCGCAGCAGCCCATCAAGCGCCGACGTGTCGCGCGTCTCAGCGACGCGCGCGGCGACGGCGGTGTCCGCGTCGGCGGTCAGCCGCGCCAGCGCGCGCCGGAAGCCGCCGAGCGAGTCAAGCGAGAGCCGAAACGCCACCGAGTCGCCGGCGCGCCCGGCGGCGAGTGCCAGTCGGCCGCGCGCCTGCGCGGTGAAGGCCGCGCTCTCCACACGCAGTGAGTCCACGGCGAGCGTGCCGCCGAGGAAGCGCACTTGGACATCGCCGCCGTACACGCGCACGCTGTCCACCAGCGACCGCTCCAGTCGCACCGTCGCGGCGCCGCGCAGGTCGGCGAGCGAGTCGCCGACGAGATCCGATGACCAATGCAGCGCCATCGCCGTCTGCGGCACGTCCGATCGCCCCAGGAATCGCTGCAGGTCGAGCCCTGCCGCCCCGCCGCGCGCGGTGGCGCGATAGCCCGGGTACGTGATGTCGAAGAGACCATCCACCTCCAGGCGCCCCGCGTCGCCGACGAGGTCAGTCACGACGTTCAGCTGCTCCGTCGTCCCCTTCACGCGCAGCGGCCCGCTGTACTCGCCGCGCGCCGGCAGGCGCGGATACGAGCGCGCCACGGCCGTCAGCGAGAGCGGCAGCGCGGCCATCGCGACGTCGTAGTGCATGAACTCCTCGCCCCATGTCACGCGCCCCGCCCCGGTGAAGCGCGAGACGGGCGCGTCACCGTCGCGGTGCGTGATGTCCGCGTCGCTGAAGCGGACGTCGAGCCACGAAGAGTCGAGCACCGCGCGCCCGGCGATGATGCCGTTGAGGCGCACAAAGGCGGTGTCCAGCGCCTGCAGCGTGCGGAGGTCGAGTTCGGCGAGTTCGACCGTCACGCCGCGGAAGGCGGTGAATTCCGGGAAGAGGATGTCCAGCTCGCCGCGCATCGTGCCGCGCGCCGTCGCCCCGGGCACGTTGAAGTCGGCAAAGGTGAACCGACCGTCGTCGAGCATCCACCGGTTCACCGGCCCGCCGCGCGCGCGCACCGTCCCGGTGATCGCGCCGCGCCACGGCAGCGGCAGGGGCTCGCCGCTGAAGCGCTCGATGAGGCGGAAGTCGATGGGCGTCGCCTCGAGCGCCACGTCCTTGACGACGAGCACCGGTCCACCGACGCCGAAGGTCATCCGCCCGCGCAGGCGCGAGTCCATGCTGCGCACGTCGATGTTCGTCAGCGCGTAGTCCATGACGCGCAGGTCGCGCGCATTCCGGATGCGGAGGTCCATGCGCCCGCCGCCCGTCTCCGGCAGCCCGTCCCACACCCAGGCGACATCGCGCATCGAGACCGTGTCGCCGCGCACCCGCACGTCATAGCGCGTGGGCAGGCCGCTGCCCCAGACCACCTTGCCCGTCGCGCTGCCGCTCGAGCCGGCGAGGTCGAACCGCGGCACGTCGATCCAGAGCGAATCGCCACGCCGCCAAAAGGTGCCGCGCGCGTTGCGGATGCTGAACGGCGGGTAGCGTTCCACCATGTCGAGGCGCGCGATCTCCAGGTGGTGGCCGCTCGTGTCCGGGTCCGCCAGGTGCGCGTGGGCGAGCTGCATGGCGATGCCGCTCCACTTCCACTCCTTCTCGAACTCGTTCGGGCCAATGCGGCGCACGCCGCCCGCCGTGTCGGCGAGGGCGACGGTGATCGCGCTGTCGCGCCGCGCGCCACGCAGCGAATCGGTCGGCGACCAAGGCCAGGCGACGCGCACCTCGCCGTCGCGGATGCGCACGTTCTCCAGCGAGATGCGGCTCCCAAACCCGCGGCGCGGCCCCGTGCTCGGCGCGCCCCTGGGGAAGATGGAACGGTAGTTCCACTCGTCGTTGCGCCGTTGCAGCCGCACCACCGGGCGCTGCACGTCGAGCGAGCGCAGGAAGATCACGCCGTCGGCGATGTCGCGCGGGTCGTACGTCACGCGCAGCGGCCCGGTGGCGACGAAGAGCGAGTCGTTCGGCTCGCGAATCTCCAGCGAGTCGATGGTCAGCCCGGTGAGGAAGCTCCCGCCGATCGCCCCGATGTGAATCTTGCCGTGCGTTGCGCCAGCGAGCAGCCGCTCCGCCTGCGCGCGAATCCACTCACGCCCCGCCGCGGAGCGCGTGAGGCCGGCCAATGCCGCGAACACCGCCGATCCCATCAGCAGGATCGCGATCGCGCTGGCGACGGCGACGTAGCGGCGGCGAATCATCCTAGAACGCCTGCCCGATGGAGAACTGGAAAGCGAGCCGCTTGAGCACGCTCGTTTCGCGCGGCGGCGCGAACGAGGCTGGACAGGTCCCGCTCTCCTGCAGCATCACGCCGGCCGACGGCGGCGCGCCGAGCGCCGACGTTGAGACGACGCGCAGCGTGTTGCCGGGACTCACGCAGTACAGCTGGCCGCCCGCGGCGATGGGGGCGTCGAAGTACGCCGCGCCATCGGCGCGCTGATACGGATTGTACCCGATGTCCACGCGAATCAACCCGACGAGCGTGCGCACCCGCGCGCCGACACCCGGCGTCCACTGCACCGATCCGATGTTCAGCGGCTGTGCGGTCCCGCGATTCCACACGCGCCCCGCGTCGGCGAAGAAGGCGAGCTGCAGGATGTCGGCCAGCACCGGGCTGCGCACGCGCGCCTCGAGGTTCGCCACGAGCATCGCGTTGCCACCGGTGGGAATGGTGCGCAGGCTCACCGCGTTGGGGTCGGCGCGCAGGTAGACCACCTGCGACGTGTCGGCCGGGTTGCCGCCGATCGTGCCGTCGGCGCGGACCGTGTCGTACGCCGACACGTTGTAGACCACGGGCCCCAGTTCGTTCTGCCGGAAGCCGCGCACCGTCGTTGCACCGCCCGCGTAGAGCCGCTCTTGCACCGGCACGTACGCACCCGGCCCGAGCACGGCGCCCCAGCGCAGGCGGGCCGCCAGCACCACATCGGTGCCCAAGGTCACGTACGCGGCGCCATCAAGCGTCAAGCGCGTGAACTGCAGGCGCGCGTCGGAGCCGACCTCGCGCGACGCGTGTCGCGCCTCGCCGCGCAGCACCGTGCCGCGCCCCGGCGACGTGGGGTTGTCTGTGTTCTCCCGCGTGAACGACGCGCCCAGCACCGCCAGCCGCTGGCGACGGAGCAGCACCTCTTGGTCGCCGCTGTCACAGGCGTTGAACACCGCGCAGAGAAAGGCGGGGGAACTCTCGGTCTCGCCGTACTCGAGCGTGTAGGACGCCGACTGCGACAGGCGTCCGCTGCCGCGGCCGAGCGAGAGCGCCGCGCCGATTGGCGTCGTGCGCAGGTAGGCGTTGTACTCGGAGCGGCGCTCGGAGAAGACCGTCAGCGACGGCTGCACCGCGGCGCGCGCCGACGTCGGCGGCGTGATCGTCACGCTCGTCGAGTAGTTGAGGTCGCCGCCGAAGACGTCCGCGCGGGCTTCGTTGGTGCAGAGCGATTCGAGTCCATCGAGCGGCCGGCCCACGCCGATGCGCGAGAGGCGCGCGCGAAGGTCCACCCGCGTCGCGCGACGCCCGACGTTCAGGTGCGTGTAGTCGGCGTAGGCGCGGAAGCAGTCCAGCGTCCCCCACCCGCCGCCCACGCGCGCATGCTGCATCCGCGCTTCGGCGACGCTCACCGCGACGCGCACCGTGGTGTCGGAGCGCGCCGTGCCCGTGTCGGGCTCCACGCTCACTTGCGCGAAGAGCTGCCCGGCGTAGAGCGCGCGCTTTGCCCGCTCGAGATCCTGCTGCCGGTACCAGCTGCCACTCGACAGGCCAGCGAGCCGACGCACGGTCGCGGTGTCCACCAGCGCGGCGGCCCCGACGGGTCGCACCTGCACCTGCACCACGCCGATGCGCGCGCGCGTTCCGGGGTGAGCCGTGAACGTCACCGACGCCGCACGACGGTCCGCGTCGGTCTCGTAGTTGACCAGCACCTCGGCGTCGGGATAGCCCCGGTTGCGCAGGCGGCGCGTGAGCGTGTCGCGCGTCGCCGCGAGCGCGCCGCGATCGAACGGCGCGCCAAGACGCAGCGGCAGGTCACGCGCCACCTCATCGCGTCCGACGGCGTCCTCGAGCCCCTTCACCTCAAGCGTGCGCACGCGCGTCGGGTAGTCCTCGGTGATCACGAAGCGGACCGCCACCTGCGATGGCGACAGCCGCGTCACCATCGTGTCCACCGACACGCCCAGATATCCGTGGTTGCGGTAGAACACCACGAGGCGAATCACATCGCGCGGGAACTCGACGGGATCGAGGCAGTAGCGCGTGCCGAGGAGCTTGGTCCAGCGCCGCGCCCAGGTGGACGGCGTCGTGGCGATGCCATTGGCGAGCACCGACGACGGGAAGGCGGCGTTGCCGGTGAACTCCAGCCGCAGCACCTCAGTGTCACCCCGATCGCAGACGATGTCCTGCGCACGCAGGGCGGCCGGGAACAGGAGGGCGAGGAGGAGGCGGCGCACCGGAGAAATTTCTGTCGCTGCTCTAATAGTTGTCAACAACCGAATTAGGATTCGGACCGAGGATTGCGATTCAGGACTACGACCTCGGAACGGGATTGGCGATGGATTGGTGGGGGCGGCGTGGGTTTGGTGACGCGACCCGGAGTTGTCGCCGTCATGCTCCACCCATGACGCTTCCTCCTCTCGACTTCGCTGCCTACGAAGCCAGACCGCCGCGCGCGCTCGATGGCGACCCGCTCTGGCGCACGCGGATGTATCGCATGGCGTCGTACCTCGGAACGCGTTGCCGCGACGACGCCGCGCGCCTTGGCGCTCGGGTGTCCTTGGACGTCACGCATCAGTTCGTCCGGGCCATCGGCTCGATTGGCGCCAATATCGCCGAGGGGTACTCCCGTGGCGCTCGACACGACCGCGCTCGTTTCTACACGTACGCGCTGGGATCGGTCCGCGAAGCGCTCGTCTGGATCGACGCCCTCGGTGGGACCCCGTGGCCGCCGCGCGATGAATACGTGGACTTGCTCGTGCAGATCCGCCGGCAACTGCTGACGGCGATCAAGGCACTCCGCCCGGCGGAGGGCGACACGAAACTGGGGGTGCGTCGCCGCACCCCCAATCGCTAATCGCATTCCTCAATCGCCGTCCTGAATCGCAATCCTCGATCCAAATCCTCAATCGTCCTTCTGCCCAAAGACCGCCAAGTTCGAGGAATGCCCCGGATTGATCTTCTTCTCCGGATAGATCCAGTGGTACCCCTGGTTCACCGCCACCGTCGCGTCGGCGAAGCCCGTGGCGATGAGCTTCAGCTTGCCAGGATACGTCACGATGTCGCCGGCCGCGTAGATGCCGGGGCGCCCGGTCTCCATCTGTGAGTTGACGACGATCTCGTCCTTCTCGAGCGTCAGGCCCCACTGCGCCAGCGCGCCGAGGTCGCTCACGAATCCGAGCATCGGCAGCACCACATCACAACGCACGCGGGTGGTGGCCTTGGTCTTCACTCCGCGCAGCTCGAGTTCATGAATGCGGCCGTCCACCGCGTGGATCTCATGCAATTCATGGAACGTGAACAGCGCTGTCTTCCCCGCGGCGACATCCGCCTGCACCATCTCCACCGTCGCGTGGTGCGCGCGGAACCGGTCGGTGCGGTGCACCAGCGTCACGCTCGCCGCGCGCCCCTGCAGCTGGTGCGCCCAATCAAACGCGGTGTCGCCGCCGCCGATGATCACCACGTGCTTCCCCGTGAGTCCGGCGGGGTTGAGCACGCGGTCGTCAATCCCGTTGCCGTACCACGGCGCGGCGCAGGCCTGCGGCAGCCGACGCGGCGAGAAGGCGCCGATGCCCGCCGCGATCACGATGGCCCGACTCGGAAACTCATCAGTCGCCGTTCGCAGCACAAAGTGCCCGTCCTCTTCCGCGAGTCCACTCACCACCTGGCCGAGATGAATGGGGTGACCGAAGCGCGCCGCCTGTCGCTCGAGCGCGTGGACGAGGTCCTTCGCGAGCACCTCGGGGAAGCCGGCGACGTCGAAGATCAGCTTCTCGGGATACAGCGCCGCCAGCTGGCCCCCCGGCTGGTCAAGCGCATCCACGATTTGCGCCGACGCGCCGCGCATGCCAGCGTAGAAGAGCGCAAAGAGCCCCGTGGGCCCCGCGCCGATGATCGTGAAGTCCCGTAGTTCGTGACGCATCCGTGAAAGCTCGCAACCGCCCGACGCCGAAACAACCCGCGCTGCTCGCTCCCGTCCCCCCGCTCCCGTCCCCCCACTCGTCCCTCCGCTCTACGCCTCCGCACCCGCCCTCGTCCCTCCGCACTCAAGCATATGGACAACGAAGGTCGCCTCATCGAGTACGCCGGCCAGTTCCGCCTCGTTCGCAAGGTCGCCCGCGGCGGCATGGCCACCGTCTACGAGGCGGAGCAGATCGGACCGGCCGGGTTCACCAAGCAGATCGCACTGAAGATCATCCACGACCGCTACGCCGAACAGCCGGAATGGCTGCAGCTGTTCATCGACGAGGCCAAGCTCTCCGCCAACCTCGTGCACGGCAACATCGTGCAGATCTACCAGCTCGGGCAGCTGGGGGGCGAGTACTTCATCGCCATGGAGTACATCAAGGGCGTCACACTGCGCGCGCTCATCGACCGGCACCGCCAGCTGGGGCAGCCGATGAGCCCGGCCCTCGCGGCCTACATCGCCAGCCGTCTCTGCCGCGCCCTCGACTTCGCCCACAACTTCGTCGACCGCACCGGGCGGCGCCTGGAGATCGTGCACCGCGACGTCTCGCCCGGCAATGTGCTCCTCACCTGGGATGGCCACGTCAAGCTCGGCGACTTCGGCATCGCCAAGGCGAAGACGATGATCGACCCGGCGGCCCGTCGCCCGCTGATGATGGGCAAGAAGCACTACATGAGCCCTGAGCAGATCCTCGGCGGCCAGGTGGATTGGCGCAGCGACATCTTCGCGATGGGCATTGTGCTGTTCGAGCTGCTCGCGCTGAAGCCGCTGTTCACCGAGACCGAAACAGAGGCGGCGATCGACGAGGTGGTCGTTGCACCGGTCCCCGACGTCACCCGGTTCATCCCCGACTTGAGTCCGTCGCTGGCCTCGCTGATGCGCGCCGCGCTCGACAAGGTGCGCGAGGACCGACCCACCGCCTCGGATTTCGGCCGCGTGCTCGATCAGTACTGCTTCCGCTACCGCGAGCCGGGGTCGCCCGAACGCCTGCAGGCGCACCTCGCCGACCTCTTCCCCGACTCGTACCGCCCGCCCACGGAGCCGGCGGCGGGCACGCTCGGCACGGGAACGGCCACGCCGTCCAACCGTGGACAACTGTCCTTCATCCGCCGGCTGCTCGGCCTCGACTGACGCACACCCCACGCGCGCCCGCCACGCGCGCGCCGCGCACCGTCCCCCATCGGCTATCTTTCCCGCCATGACCCTCAAGATCTACACGCGCACCGGTGATGAAGGCGACACGGGCCTCTTCGGCGGCGGACGCGTCAGCAAGGACCACCCGCGCGTTGAGGCGTACGGCGACATCGACGAACTCAACGCGATCATCGGTGTGGCCCGCTCGGCGGAGATGATGCCGCGCATCGATGAAGTGCTGGCCCCCATTCAGCGCGATCTCTTCGCCATCGGCGCGCTGCTCGCCACGCCCAACCTCGACAAGATGCGCGAACAGCTCGACAAGGCGCGCATCTCCGACGAGCGCATCGCGCAGATGGAGCGGTCCATCGATGACGGCGAATCCGAGCTGGAGCCGCTCAAGGCCTTCATCCTCCCCGGCGGCACGCCGAAGTCGGCGGCGCTGCACGTCGCGCGCACGGTCTGCCGCCGTGCCGAGCGCGCCGTCGTGCGCCTGCAGCGCGACGTCGAAGTGCCGCAGGTCGTGATTGTCTACCTCAACCGGCTCTCCGACCTGCTCTTCGTGCTAGCGCGCGTGGCCAATCGTCGCGCCGGCGCGGGAGAGGTCATGTGGTAGACGAATTCCAACTGCACGGCGCGCGTATCGCAGTGGAGGCGGGTGCGCTCGCCGACGCGGCGCGCGCCGCCGCGATGATCACCGAGCGCGCCCCCAGCCACCGCCCGATCGTCATCGCCGACGCCAACGTCGCCCCGCGATACGCTGCGCCGCTCGCCGCGGCGCTTGGCGCCGACCTGCTCTCGTTCCCACCCGGGGAGGGGAGCAAGGTGCGCGCGCAGTGGGCGGCGCTCACCGACGAGCTGCTCGCCCGCCAGCTCGGGCGCGACACGGTAGTCGTCGCCGTGGGTGGCGGCGTCTGCGGCGATCTCGCGGGCTTTGTCGCCGCCACGTACCTGCGCGGCGTCCCGGTCGTGCAGGTGCCAACATCGCTTGTCGCGATGATCGACGCCGCGATCGGCGGCAAGACCGGCGTGGACACGCGCCACGGGAAGAACCTCGTGGGCGCGTTCCACCAGCCGGCGCTCGTGCTGATTGATCCGCTCGCCCTGCAGACCCTCCCCGCCGAGCACCGCCGCGCGGGAATGGCCGAGGCAATCAAGCACGGCGTCATCGCCGACGAACCGTATTTCCATTGGATCGCCGCGCACGGGGCGGCTCTGCTCTCCCCTGACATCTCCGCGGAGTTCGCGCACCGACTGGTGCTCGGCAGCCTCGGCGTGAAGGTCGACGTCGTGGCCGGGGATGAGCGCGAGAGCGGCCGGCGCCGCATCCTCAACTTCGGCCATACCATCGGCCACGCGGTCGAACACCTGAGCGGATACCGCCTCCTGCACGGCGACGCCGTCGCCATCGGCATGGTGGTCGAGGCGCGACTCGGCGAGTTGGCGGGGCTGACGCTCCCGGGGCTTGCCGACGAAGTGTCGGCGCTCTGCGTGGCGCTCGGACTGCCGGTGCGCGTGCCGCCGGAGTTCAGTGACGACGCGATCGTCGCGCTCACGCGCGGCGACAAGAAGGCGCAGGGACAGGGCGCGCGCTACGCGCTCCCCGCACGCCTGGGCGAGATGATCCCGGGCGACGGCTCGTTCGCCATCGCGATTGACGAGGCGCGTGTGCGCGCCGCGATCGCCGCCTGCCGATAGCGAAGAAATTCGGCCAAATTCTGGTCAGTGCTGTGCCTGAGTACGGCGCTCAACTTGCTCCGCATCACATTTCAATTAACCCGCCTAAACTGTTTATTTTCAACAGCTTATGGTGTTGAAATGGAGGGATTAAGCGCGCGGCACGAAATTTGGGTGTTGCGCATCACTTGTACCCAATTCTATGCTGGCGTTCCCTGCAAGCTGATTCGACGGGCGCTGCGGTCCCCGCCCGTTCCACGCCCAATGCCGTAACGGGGTGCGTAATGCAGCAGACGGAACAGAAGGCCAAGGGTTTTTTCCGTTCGTCTCCATCGACCGCGTTCGACCAGTACCTGCAGGACATTCAGAAGCTCCCCCTGATTTCCGATGCCGCCGAAGAGCGGCGACTGGCGCGCTTGGCGCAGAAAGGGGACGAGGCCGCCGCTGAGCGGCTGGTGACGGCGAACCTCCGGTTCGTCATCTCGTACGTCAAGAAGTATCAAGGCCACGGCCTCGACCTGTCCGAACTCGTCGCCATCGGCAACGAGGGACTCCTCAAGGCGGTGCGGAAGTTCGATCCCGATCAAGGCGTCAAGTTCATCTCGTACGCCGTGTGGTGGGTTCGTCAGGCGGTGCTCAAGGCGCTTGCCGAGCAGACGCGCTCCGTGCGCATCCCGCTCAACCAGAACTCGCAGCTCATTCGCCTCTCGCGCGCCGAGACGGTCCTGGCGCAGGTGTTGCGCCGCGACCCCACGGACCACGAGATCGGCCGCCTCCTCGAGGAAACCCCCGAGCAGGTGCGCGCCTCCAAGCAGATGTCCGCCACCGAGCTCTCGCTGGACGCGCCGGTGGACCGCAGTGATCGCGAAGCCTGCACGCTGGGCGAGCGCTTCTCCGGCGCGGACGGCGCCGAGATCGAGGAAGTGACCGACGTGAAGCTGATGCGCGAAACCATCCGCCGCGTCTTCGCCGGCTACCTCACCCCGCGCGAGCGCAAGATCCTCAACCTCTACTACGGCCTCGATGAAGGGGCCGAGGCGATGACGCTGGAGAAGATTGGCGCGCTGATGGGCGTGACCCGTGAGCGCATCCGGCAGATTCGCGAGCGCGCATTCGAAAAGCTGCGCGCCTCGCCCGAGGGCCGTTCGCTGTCCGGCTTCTGGGCCAACGTGAGCTGACCGCGCCGCGCCTTCCCGGTAGAGGCCGCGGCCCCACGCGCCCGGATCCTAGCGGATTCGGGCGCGTGGCTTTTTGCGCGCCATCCACCGTCCACCGTCGTCCGTCCACCGTCACTTTCCCTAAGACTGGACTGTAGATTAGAGACCGTGTCCCTCGCCGCTTCCCTCCGCTCGATCGTCGGCGACACGCACGTCCTCGACCGGCCCGCAGAGCTGCTCGTCTATGAGTCCGACGGCTTGCCGGGGTATCATCGCCTGCCGTCGCTCGCCGTCTTCCCCGCCAACGCCGACGAGGCGCTTGAGGTGGTGCGCGAACTCGCGCGCGCCGGCGCTCCATTCGTCGCCCGCGGTGCGGGCACGGGGCTGAGCGGCGGCGCGCTCGCCGACGGCGTCGTCCTGCTCGGACTGAATCGGCTCAAGCGCATCATCGCCATCGACCCCGTGCGCCGCGTCGCGCGCGTGGAGCCGGGCGTCGTCAATGTCACGCTCACCAAGGCCGCGGCCGCGCACGGGCTGCACTACGCCCCTGACCCGTCGTCGCAGACTGCCTGCACGCTCGGCGGCAACCTCGCCGAGAACGCGGGCGGTCCGCACTGTCTGAAGTACGGGGTGACCCTCAACCACGTCGTCGCCGCGCGCGTGGCGCTTCCCGACGGCACGGTCGTGGAGCTCGATGCGGACCACGGCGGCTATGACCTGATCGGCGCCTTTGTCGGCAGTGAGGGATGCTTCGGCGTCGCGCTCGAGCTGACGGTGAAGCTGACGCCCAATCCGGAGCGCATCGTCACCCTGCTCGCCGACTTCTCGAGCGTCGATGACGCCGCGCAGACCGTCTCGTCGATCATCGCCGCCGGCATTCTCCCCGCCGCGCTGGAGATGATGGACCAGGCCACCGTCGGGGCGGTCGAAGCGAGCATCTACGCGGCCGGATATCCCACCGACGCGGCCGCCGTGCTCCTCGTGGAAGTGGATGGCGCGGCCGCCGGCCTCGACGAAGATGTGCAGGGCGTCGAGCGCATCTGCCGCGCGCATGGCGCGCGCGACGTGCGCATTGCCACCGAGCCGGCCGCCCGCGCGAAGCTCTGGCAGGGACGCAAGAAGGCCTTTGGCGCGATGGGGCGCATCGCGCCGCACCTGGTGGTGCAGGACGCGGTCGTGCCGCGCACCAAGCTCCCCGCCCTGCTGGCGCAGATCGCCGAGATCGGCGCGGCAAACGGCGTCCGCGTCTGCAACGTCTTCCACGCCGGCGACGGCAACCTGCACCCCAACATTCCGTACAACGCCAACGACGGTGACGAGGCGGCGCGCGTGCACGTGGCGATGAGGGCCATCATGCAGGCGTGCATCGATGCGGGCGGCACCATCACGGGCGAGCACGGCGTGGGGCTGGACAAGCTGCCGTATATGGATGCGCTCTTCACTCCCGACACGCTCGATGGGATGTGCCGGCTGCGCGACGTGTTCGATCCGGAGCGGCGGGCGAATCCGGGGAAAGTCGTGCCGATTCGGTATTGCAGGGAGCGGAGGCCGACGCGAGTGACGGTGGACGGTGGACGGCGGACGGTGGATGCAGGCGACGCGCGGCGCGGGAGTGCCTCATGACGCTGCGCCCTTCGTCGGGCGCCGAGCTCGCGTCGGTGATCACCGACGCCGCCGAGTCGCGGCACGCGCTCCGGCTCATGGGGCGCGGCACCTGGCTTGATGGCGGCGCGCCGGTGCGCGCCGACGCAACGCCGCTGCACCTCGACGCCTTCGACGGCATCATCGAGTACGAACCCGGCGACCTGACCATCACCGTCGGCGCGGCAACGACGATCGCCGAACTCGACGCCGCGACCGCGAAGCACAACCAGTGGTGCCCGTTGGCGCCCTGGGGCGGCGACGACGGCTCGGTGGGCGCGACGATTGCCACCGCCACCGATGGACCGCTCGCGCACGCGCTGGGCCTGCCGCGCGATCTCGTGCTCGGACTCGAGTGCGTGGACGGCACGGGCAAGGTACTGCGTCCGGGCGGCAAGGTCGTGAAGAACGTCGCCGGCTTCGATCTCGTGCGGCTGATGACCGGCGCATGGGGATCGCTGGGCGCGATCACGCGCGTCAGCCTCCGCTTGCGCGCACGCCCGGCCGTGGACGAGACGTGGCGGGTCGCGGTGAACGGCGAGCGTGCGCGCGACGCGCAGGATGCGCTGCGCCGGAGTCTCACGCCGCCGCTTGCCTGCGAGGTCGCGCCGGCAGGACGACTGGGGCCGCAGGCGCAGGAGTCCCTGCTCGTGCGGCTGGCCGGAAACGCCGCGTACGTCGCCGCGGCGCGCGCGGCGATCGCCGCTATCGGTGAGGCCGACCCCGCTGACGCCACGCTTTGGCTCGCGTTGCGCCGCGCCGCGCCGCATCGGGCGCCGCGAGTGCCCGTGTCGCCCGCCGTGCAGGCGCTCAACGACGGCGTGAAGCGCGCCTTCGATCCGTCGGGCGTGCTCAATCCGGGGATCATGGGATGAGCATGCTCGCCGCCCCGGTCACTGTCGCCGATCCCTCGTCGCCGCTCGCCCACGCGCGCGCCGGACTCGACGCGTGTGTGCACTGCGGCTTCTGCCTGCAGGCCTGCCCCACGTACCTCGCGCTCGAAGACGAGAACGACTCGCCGCGCGGCCGGCTGGTGCTGATGCGCGCCGCGCTTGAGGGACGCGTCACGCTCGACGACCCCGACGTCGCCACGCATCTGAGCCGCTGCCTTGGCTGCCGCGGCTGCGAATCGGCCTGCCCCAGCGGCGTGCCCTACGGTCACCTGCTCGAGGCGGCGCGCGAGCAGCTCGCGGAGAAGCGTCCGTTGCCGCTGATTGCGCGCGCCATCTTGTGGGTGTTCGAGCGCCCCGCGCCCCTGCGACTGGCGCTTTGGTTCGCGCGCCTCGCGCGCGACACGGGCATCGCCGCCGAACTCGCGCGCCTGCCGGGTGCGCTCGGCTTCCCGTTTGCGATGCTCGCCTCAACGGCTCGCGAGCCGGCTGCGGCGTGGACGCCGCGCACGCCGCCGACGCGCGGCACAGTCGCGACGCTGACCGGCTGCGTCATGGAGGGGCTCTTCACCAACGTGAACCGCGCGACGGAGCGCGTGCTTGCCGAGAATGGCTATGCGCTGTGCGACGCGCCGGGACAGCAGTGCTGCGGCGCCCTGCACGTGCACGCCGGCGACGCCGCCGCCGCGCGACGCCTCGCGAAGATCAACATTGCCGCGTTCGAGGCCAGCGGCGCGGCGTTCATCACGACCAACTCTGCGGGCTGCGGCGCGATGCTGAAGGAGTACGGCGGACTGCTCGCCGATGACGCGGCGTGGCGCGACCGGGCGCGCGCGTTCAGCGCAAAGGTCCGCGACGCCAGCGAACTGCTCGCCGCGGCGGGACCAATCCCCGGTGCCTCCGTGCCGCGGCGCATCACGTACGATGCGCCCTGCCATCTGGAGCATGCGCAGAAGCTGGGCGCGCCGCCGCTGCAGGTGCTCGCCGCCATTCCCGGACTCGAGCATACGCCGCTGGATGACCGCGAGCAGTGCTGCGGCAGCGCGGGCATCTTCAACCTCATCGAACCCGACGTCTCGGAGCGGGTCCTCGCGGCCAAGATGCGCTGCATCGCGGCGACGGGCACTCCAATGGTTGCGACCGGCAATCCCGGCTGCCTGATGCAGATTGGCGCCGGGCTCGTGCGTGAGGGACGCGGCGGCGTCGCGCGGCATCCCATTGAGTTGCTCGACGAGAGCTACGCGCGGAGGGATCGGTAGATGCGCGTCGTCTGCATGGAGTTCGAGGGAGTGCTCGCCGACACCACGCCGCATCGGGTGGCGTCGCTGCGCGAGGCGCTGCTTGCCGATGGGCTGGCGCTCGACGACGAGACTTGGATGGAGCACTGCCACGGCCTTCCGGTCGAGGCGGCCGTGCAGGCCGCGCGCATCGCGTTGCACGCGCCGGACGATCCCGTGGCCGTTGAGCTGGCGCGATTGCGCGCGGAGAAGTCGTTCACGGAGCGAATCAGCCGCGGCCTGCTTATGCAGCCGGGCGGCCTCGCCATGGTGCAGGCCCTTCGCACGCAGGCGCGCCTCGCCCTGGTCACCCGCGCCGCGCGCCGCGACGTGGACTTCGTCCTCACGCTCGCAGGCATCGCCGACGCCTTCACCTGCCTGGTGACCGCCGACGACAAGGTCGAAGGCAAGCCGTCGCCTGCGCCGTACGTGCTCGCACTCGAGAAGCTCGCGCGCAGCGCGCCGGTCACCGCCGGCGACGCCGTCACGTTCGAGGATGCTCGCCCGGGCGTTCGGGCGGCGCGAGCTGCCGGACTGCGGGTCATCGCGATCGGCCCCCTCCCGCCGCACCACGCGATGGAAGCCGACGCCTACTATCCCACGTTGGCCGGTCTCTCCTTCGACGCGATGCGATCGCTCGCGCGCGGAGGGCGCGCATGACGGGACTTGTCGCCACGCCAACGCCGGCCGACTACGCGCAGCTGCGCGAGGACGCGGGGCTGGTGGACCGTACGGCCCGACGGCGCTTCGTCTTCGATGGCGCGCAGGCCGGCGCGACCCTCACCGGACTGCTTACCAACGACGTGCTCGCCCTGCAGCCAGGACACGGGCAGTACGCGGCGGCGCTGACGCCCAAGGGAAAGGTGCTCGCCGATCTGCGCGTCTTCCGTCGCGTGGGCGGCGACTATCTGGTCGACGTCGCGGCGCCGGCGGCGCCGGGACTGGCGGCGATGCTGCGCAAGTACGTCAACCCACGGATCGCGCGCTACGCCGATGTCAGCGACGCGCTGGCGTGCCTCGGCGTCGCGGGGCCCCACGCGCGCCAGGTCGTGGCGCACGCCCTCGCCTGCTCACCGGCGACCTTCGATCTTCTGCCGCCCTACGCGAGCGCCGAGGTGCCGTTCGGCGACGGCGCCGTGATGGTCGCGCGCGCCGATGACTACGGCGTGGACGGTTTCGACTGCTTCGTGGATGCCGCGCGTTCGGATATCGTGCGCGACGCGCTCGTGCGCTCCGGAGCCGCGCCGGCGTCAGAGCCCGCGCTCGAGGTGGTGCGCATCGAAGCGGGGCGCCCCGCGTGGGGAGCCGACATGAACGACGAGACGCTCACGCAGGAGGCGCTGCTCGACACGCTCGAGGCGATCTCGCACACCAAGGGGTGCTACACCGGACAGGAGGTCGTCGCGCGCCTGCATTTCCGCGGCCACGTGAACAAGCTGCTGCGCGGCCTCCGGCTCGACGCGATGCCCGGCGATGGAGCGCGTGTCGTGACTGGCGACGCGGACGTGGGCGACGTGCGCTCGCGCGCGGTGTCGCCGCGCCTTGGCGCCATCGCGCTCGGCATGATCCGGCGCGAGGTGGAGCCCGGCGCCAGCGTCGAAGTGCGCTGGGAAGGCGGCGCCACGCGCGCCGTCGTCACGGCCCTGCCCTTCCCGGCATGACGACGGCGCTGATCACCGGCGCGACCGGGCTGGTTGGATCGCATCTCGCCACGCAGCTCCTGCGCGAGGGCTGGACCGTGCGCGCACTGGTGCGCGACCGCGCGCGCGCTGGCTGGCTGTCGGCGCAGGGTGTGACGCTGCACGACGGCGACACACTGGATGCCGACGCGTTCCGACGCGCCGCCGAAGGCGCACAGTTCGTCTTCCACTGCGCCGCCGCGATCACACCGCGCGGCGGATGGGAGGCGTTTCGCGCGCCGAACATCGACGGCACGCGCAACGCCATCGAGGCCGCGTCAGACGTCGGCGCGCGCTTGCTGCACCTCAGCTCGGTGGCCGTCTATGGTCCGGACGGACGCTACGCCTTTATGCACGACGGCGGCCTGCAGGAGCTGCAGCCGCTGCGCCCCATTCCCGAGGCCGCCTGGTACGCCCGGTCGAAGCGCGAGTCGGAGCAACTCGTGATGCGCGCGCACGAGGAGGGGCGCATCTGGGCCACGGCCGTTCGCCCGTGCGTCATCTACGGGCCGCGCGACCGGCAGTTCATTCCACGCGTGGCCGCCGTGCTGGGCCTCCCCCTCGTTCCGCGCATCGGCGCCGGACGCGCGGTGCTCTCGATCGTGCACGCGCGAAGCGTGGCCGAGGTGGCCGTGCGCGCCGTCACCAGGGAGATCGCCGGTGGGCGTGCTTACAACGTGACCAACGATCCGCCGATCACCGTCAACGAGTTCTACGAGGCCGCGCAGGAGGGGCTTGGGCGCCGCGCGCGCTGGGTGCCCATTCCCGGCGGCGTACTGCAACGCGTGATGGGCGCGCTCGGCGCGGCCATGCGGACCCTTGGCGTTCCGGGCTCGTCGCTGCTCAATGCGCGGTCGCTGGACTTTCTGCTCGCCGACAACCCCTTCTCAAGCGAGCGCGCGCGCCGTGAGCTCGGGTGGGTCAGCACGGTCGACCCGCGTGGCGCGGTGGCCGAGGCGTTTCGATCGCTCACGAACGTTTGAGGCACATCGGTAGGCCGCAAAAGAATGCGGGCGCGACTTGCGTCGCGCCCGCGTTCATTGCGAAACGACCGAGCTTACTTCTTGGTCGTGTCAGCGGCCGGAGCAGCAGCAGCAGCCGAGTCAGCGGCCGGAGCAGCGGCCGCCGAGTCAGCGGCGGGAGCCGCAGCCGGAGCCTCTTCCTTCTTGGCGCAGGCGGCGAGCACGAGCACAGCGGCGACGAGGGCAATGCGCTTCATTTGAGCAGTTCTCCAAGGGAGGGACACGTAAGGCACAGCGCGAGACTGCGCCGTGTTACGCAGTGCTCGAACGCGCTGAATTTACAGAGTCAGGACGCGCCGTCAAGGCGCAAGGCGTGTGCTACATCTGGGGGGGCACACGCCGGCGCTCGCCGTTTCGCCGAACTCCGCCTCCGGTGCACCTCGATGCGCGGTCCCGTCACGTTCCGGTGCGCACTGGAGTCAAGCGTTTATGATACACCCTAACCGTCTATTTCGCAAGCGGTTGCGCGTTTGGGGCCCCAGATTGCCTCACGGGGCCTCCGCCGTCCGTCTATCTTCTGGGTGGTCCCCACTGCCCCGTTTGGCCCCCGATCGGCCCCCCTTCGCCCCTCCGGATCTCTCGTGACCGAATCCGTCACCCAGACCGTGCGCGGCGCCTGCCCGCACGACTGCCCGGACGCCTGCGCGCTCATCACGACCGTTCAGGACGGCCGGGCCGTACGGGTGCAAGGCGACCCGGACCACCCCATAACGGCGGGGTTTCTCTGCGCGAAGGTGAATCGCTACCTCGAGCGCACGTACCATCCCGAACGGCTGCTGCACCCGCTGAAGCGCGTGGGACGCAAGGGGCGCGGCGAGTTCGTGCGCGTGAGCTGGGATGAGGCGCTCACGGACATCGGTGCGCGCCTGAGCGACATCGCGGCTGGACCAGACGGCGCGCAGGCCATCCTGCCGTACTCGTACGCCGGCACGATGGGGATGCTCCAGGGGCAGTCGATGGACCGGCGGTTCTTCCACGCGCTGGGCGCGTCGAAGCTCGATCGCACCATCTGCAGCACCGCAGGCGCGTGGGGAATGCGCATGACCGTGGGCGCCAACGTCGCCGCCGACATTGAGGGCGTCCCATCGAGCGACCTCGTGATCATCTGGGGAAGCAACACGCTCACGTCAAATCCGCACCTCTGGCCCTTCGTGCGGCAGGCGCGCGAGCGCGGTGCGCGCGTCGTCTGCATCGACCCCCTTCGCACGCGCACGGCGGAGCAGTGCGACGAGTGGCTGCCGATTCGCCCGGGCACCGACGCGGCGCTCGCGCTCGGGATGATGCACGTGCTCTTCGCCGAGGGGCTGCAGGACGACGACTATCTCGAGCGTTATACGCTCGGCGCCGACCAACTGCGCGAGCGGGCGCGCGAGTATCCGCCCGAGCGCGTGGCCGCGATCACGGGGCTGCCCGCGGAGCGCATCATCGCGCTGGCACGGGAGTATGGCCGGGCGAAGGCCGCCTTCTTGCGCATCAACTACGGCCTGCAGCGACACGGCGGCGGCGCGATGGCCGTGCGCACCATTGCCTGCCTCCCGGCGATCACCGGCCATTGGCGACGCCCAGGCGGGGGCGTGCAGTTGTCGACGAGCGCGAACTTCAAGTTCAACACCGCCGCGCTCGAGCGCCCCGAGCTCTCGCCCGCGGTGCGCACGATCAACATGATCCGACTCGGCGACGCGTTGACGCGCGTCGACGCCGGCGTGGGCAGGCCGCCGGTGCGGGCGCTCGTCGTATACAACTCGAACCCGGCCGCCGTGGCGCCCGATCGCAACGCGGTGCTCACCGGACTGCGTCGTGAGGATCTGTTCACCGTCGTGCTGGAGCACTTTCATACCGACACGGTGGACTATGCCGACTACGTGCTGCCGGCCACCACGCAGCTCGAGCACTGGGACGTGCACTTCGCGTACGGGCACCACTACGCGACGCTGAACCGCCCGGCGATCGCCCCGCTCGGCGAGTGCAAGCCGAACACGCAGATCTTCCGCGAGCTCGCCGCGCGCTGTGGGCTGACGGCACCGTGCTTCACCGACGACGACGAGGCGCTGCTGCGCCAGGCGCTTGACACGAGCGATCCGAAGATGGCGACCGTCACGTACGACGCGCTGATGGAGCGCGGGTGGGTGCGGTTGAACGTCCCCACGCCGTATGTGCCGTACGCCGAGGGTGGATTCCTCACGCCAACCGGCAAGTGTGAGTTCTACTCCGAACGAATGGCGGCGATGGGGCTCGACCCGCTCCCCGCCTTCACGCCGCCGCACGAGTTCCCGGAGCAGGTGCCCGAGTTGGCGGCGCGCTTCCCGCTGACGCTTGTTTCCTCGCCGCGCCACCAGTTCCTGAACTCGACGTTCGTGAACATCGCGTCCCTGCGGCGCGACGCCGAGCCGGAGGTGACGCTGCACCCGGACGACGCCGGCCCACGCGGCATCACCGAGGGCGTGCCCGTGACCGTGTTCAATGATCGCGGCGCCTTTTCGGCGGTGGCGCGGGTCGCTGACGGCGTGCGCCCGGGCGTCGCGTGGGCGCCGAGCATCTGGTGGGGGAAGTTCAGCATCGACGGGCACAACGCCAACGAGACCACGTCCCAGCGCCTCACCGACATGGGGGCGGGGCCGGTCTTCTACGACAACCTCGTGGAGATCGCGCCGGCGGAGTAATCCACGAGCATCCGCCCGATCCGCGAGATCCGCGTGAACGCAGTGGCAGGTCGCTGCCGGGCAAGTTCTCCTGCGAACCGCGGATGACGCGGAGGTCGCGGATGGACGCGGATCGGGCTTGAAGGGAAACACCCCCCAAAGACCTCCGCGTCCATCCGCCCAATCCGCGTGATCCGCGTCAGAGCCGTTGTAGCTCCGCGCCGCGCGGCGGCCGCGTAAGCGACGCTTGTGCGAGCGCCCGGTGTGCACGAAAACGCCGAGCCCTGCAATCAAATGGTGACGTGGTCCTGGAGCCGCACCGGATCTTGATTGGCACGCCACGCTCGCCGAGATCACGCTTGCCCGAACACACGCTCCTACATGCAGAGACAACGCGGAAGGTCGTCGGCGCCTTCTACTACGTCTATAACGCACTCGGTTTCGGCTTCCCAGAACCCGTCTACCAGCGCGCGCTCACGCGCGTGCTCTCACGCACGATGCGAAGGGTTGATCGCGAGCGCCCGGCAACCGTTCTCTTCGAAGGCGTGGATGTGGGGTCGTTCCGCCTCGACCTCGTGGTTGACGATTGCGTCGTCGTCGAGATCAAGGCGGTCGACCGGTTCCACTCCGCACACGACGCTCAGCTTCTCAGCTACCTCCGCGCGTCCGGTCTCGAAGTGGGACTCCTTCTCAACTTCGGCCCCCGTGCTGAGTATCGCCGTCTGGTGCTCTCACGCCGGCCCGACACCTACGCGGCGCCGCGCAGTTCCGGATAGCGCCGCAGTGCCCAGGCCGCGTAGATGCCCATGACCACGGCCATTCCGCCGATGGCCATCGGCGTCCCCCAGTGGCGGGCGATCCACCCGCTGATGAATGAGCCGATCGGGTTGGTGCCGATGTAGACGGCCACGTAGATGGAGATCACGCGGCCGCGCAGCGCGTCGGGCGTCGCCGACTGAAGGAGCGCGTTCACCACCGCGCTGTTGACCACCATACAGGCGCCCACGGCAAAGAGCACCGCGCCGGTGAGCAGTTCCGTGCGCGAGAGCGCGACGGCGAGGAGCAGCACGGGGAAGGCCAGCGACGTGACGACGAGCGCGCGGTGCCGGCGCAGGCGCGGTCCGACCGCGGCGATGCTCAGCGCGCCGATCATCGCCCCCACGCCCACGCACGTCATCAGCACGCCGTATCCGCCGGCGTCGAGGCCGAGCACGTCGCGCGCGAGCACGGGAAGCAGCGTGAGCACCGGGATGCTCAGCAGCGAGTAGACGGCGACCACCTGCATCAAGACGGCGGTGAGCCGGTGCGTGCGGACATAGGTGAACGCCTCGCCCAATGCGTGCAGCGCGCGCGCCGGCGCGGCGGCGGCCGCGTGCGGCAGACGGATCATCGACAGGCTGATGAGCACCGCGAGGTACGACAGCGCGTTGAGGCCGAAGCACCAGGCGATGCCGTAGCGCGCGATCACAATGGCGGCGAGCGACGGGCCCACGATGCGCGCGAAGTTGAAGCCGCTCGAGTTGAGCGCGATCGCGTCCATCACGTGCTCCTTCCCCACCAGCTCAATGAACAGCGCCTGCCGCGCCGGAATCTCGAACGCGGCGATGGCGCCGCCGAGCAGCGCGATGGCGATCAGCCAGCCGATGGTGATGTGCCCCGACCAGACGAACCACCACAGCAACGCGGCCTCCGCCGCGAGCAGCGCCTGGGCGATGCCGACCACGCGCAGACGCCGCACCCGGTCGGCAACGATGCCGCCAGGGAGGGAGAGCAGAAGAATCGGGACGGTGCCGGCGGCCGCCACGACGCCGACGAGGAACGCGTCGTTGGAGAGCTGCAGTGCGAGCCACCCCTGCGCCACCTGCTGCATCCACGTGCCGACAAGCGACGTCGTCTGCCCGGCGAAGAAGAGCCGGAAGTTCGGCGAGTGAGCGAGCACCCGGAACGGATTCAGTGACGTGCGCACGGACATCGGCGAAAGATCGCGAAGGCCCCCGGTGAATGACAGAGCGGTCGCCTTGACCCTCGGCTTGCGGCGTCCGTACACTTCCTCCTATGCTGTCCGCCTTCTCCGCCGCCACGCTCGGCTTTCTGCTCGGGCTGCGCCACGCCACCGATGCCGACCACGTGGTGGCGGTCACCGCGATCGTCGCGCGCGAGCGCACGCTGCGGCGTGCGGCCTGGATCGGCGCGCTCTGGGGCGTCGGGCATTCGCTCACGGTGTTTGTCGTCGGCGGCGTCCTCATCGCGTTCCGGCTCGTCATCCCACCGCGGCTCGGCCTCGTCCTCGAGTTTGGCGTGGCGTTGATGCTCATCGCGCTCGGGTTCAGCAACCTGCGCGGCGGCACCGCGCCGGAGGCACACGGCCACACGCACGAGTTCGATCACCGGCGACCGCTGCTGATCGGCACCGTGCACGGGCTGGCCGGCTCGGCGGCGGTCGCCATCCTCGTGCTGGCGGCGATTCCGCAGACGCTCTGGGCATTCGCCTATCTCGCCGTCTTCGGCGTCGGCACGATCGCCGGGATGATGCTGGTGACCCTGATGCTCGCGGCGCCCGCCGTGTACGCCAGTGAACGCGTCGCGCGCCTGCACGTGGGCATTCGCCTCGCGGCGGGCGCGATCAGTCTCGGCTTCGGACTGCTGCTGGCGCGCGAGCTGATCGTGCACGGCGGCCTGCTGTCGGCCTCGCCGACCTGGGCACCGAAGTAGCCTTCAGCTCACGGCTTCGGCTCGCGCCGGCCCAGACGTTGAACAGACGCAGGCCGACTGCGACCGATATCGAGGCGAGGATCTCGACGAGGAGAAGTTCGGTGATGCTCTGGGGCCACGGGACGCGACGAGGTGCAGGGGAACGGGCACAGTGAGGTGCAGGGGCACGGGCTCCAGCGCAAGGTGACACGCGCGGGCAGGACGGACGGTCGCGCGGTGCTTAGTTTCCTCGTCCATGGCTGCCGCTCGCGCGCGACGTCGCCGCCCCTCCACCCCGTCCGCCGCCGAGGCGCGCGAGTTCTCGCAGCGGTTGCGGGCGTGGTTCCGCCGCCACGCGCGCGCGCTGCCGTGGCGCGAGACGCGCGACGCGTACCACGTCCTCGTCTCGGAGTTGATGCTCCAGCAGACGCAGGTCTCGCGCGTGCTCGACTTCTACGCCCGCTTCCTCGAGCGCTTCCCGACGCTCGACACCGTCGCGGCGGCGCGCGAGCGGGAGGTGCTGGCCGCTTGGCGTGGGCTCGGGTATTACGCGCGGGCGCGCAACCTGCACAAGCTGGCCCGCCGCGTGGTGCGCGAAGAGGCGCACGTGTACGGTGGCGCGCTTCCCGCCGAGCCGGCGGCGCTGCGCGCGCTTCCGGGCATCGGCGCGTACACCGCCGGGGCGGTGGCCAACTTCGCCTACGAGCGGCGAGCGGCGCTGGTGGACACCAATGTGGCCCGCGTGTTGCAGCGCGTCTTCGCGCCGCGCCTGCGCCCCAAGCGCGCGCGCGACCTGACGCGCCTGTGGGCGATCGCCGAGGCAGTGCTGCCGCGCACCGGGCGCGCGGCGTGGACGCACAATCAGGCGCTGATGGAGCTGGGGGCGCTGGTGTGCACGGCGAGGGTGAAGCAGTGCCCGCGGTGCCCGGTGCGGACGATGTGTAGGTCGACTGAGGACTTGGACCGAGGACTGCGATAGCGGATCGCGACTGATGATCCGGACCGGCGATTGTGCGCGCCGGTCAGGCAGTGCCTTAGGTCGCCAATCGTCGCAGCTCGCGCGCGTACCGGCGCGCCGCCCGGGCAAAGAGCCAGCCGCCGAATGCGGACCCCCAGAGCCGTTGCGCCGTGGACTGCGCAAGCGTGACGCGCACGGGCCGCGATGCCCAGAGGGCCAGCGAGATGCCCGACACGACGGTGATGGCCAAGAGCAGCAGTACCCCGACGGCAGGGATCTCGGTCGTGCCGTCGAGCCGCCTCGCCAGCAGCTTGGGGATCAGCGGCATCTGCGCCCCTGCCACCGCGCCCCCGAACATCGCGAACCGTTTCCGGCGCTGGATGCGCCGCCGCTCCACCGGATCGGCGAGCAGCTGCTCACGCGCCCGGGCGGTCTCGTCGCGCATCGCGCCAATGGCCGACCGCACGTCATCCACCGTGAAGCCCTGCCGCACCGTGAATCGCACGCGGTCCAGCGTTTGCAGCAGCACGGTGACCCCCATCGTCACGAACAAGACAAACAGCACTGATCCGAACAGCGTCGACGCGCGCCCGGAGAACTGCACGAAGATCGCGAAGATCACCACGAGCATGAGAATCGTCTGCAGGGACTGCGCGGTCTGCTGGTGGAAAAGCCGCAGCAGCGGCGCCACCTCACGGGAGCGCAGTTGCAGCATGCCGATCGCGTCGGCCATCGCCTCGCCCGTCGGGAACCGCTCGCCCGGCTCCTTCTGCAGCGCGTGCGCGATCACCTCGCCCAGTCCGGGCGGGAACTCCGGACGCAGGGTGCTGACCGGCGGCGCCGGCGTCGTCAGGTGCATCACGAGCAGCTTGTGGGCGCTCTCTGCCTGGAAGGGGGGCTGTCCCGTCGCCGCGAAGAAGCCGACGCAGCCCAGCGAGTAGAGATCGGAACGCCCATCCACCGCCTCGGCGGCCGCCTGTTCCGGACTCATGTAGTGCGGCGTGCCGATGGAATGCCCCACCTCGGTGAGCGCCGAAGCGCGCTCCTGGCGCGCGATGCCGAAGTCCATGATCAGCGCGCGTCCGGTCCCGCGCTCGATCATGAGGTTGTCGGGTTTGACGTCGCGGTGGACGATGCCGCGCGCATGGGCGTACCCCAACGCCCACGCCGTGTCCTGCAGCAGCTTGGCGCAGTCCTGGGCGTCGTACGGCCCGGAGCGCGCGATGCGCTCCGTCAACGTCTCGCCGTCCACGTACTGCATGACGATGGCGAGCAGGTCCCCGTGCGCCTCGACGGCATGCACGTGGACGATGTTCGGGTGCGACAGCGACGCGGCGAGTTGCGCCTCACGGATGAACCGCTCGCGCAGCACGGGCTGCACAGCGAACTCCGGTGGCAGCACCTTGATGGCGACCGGCCGATGCAGGGCGAGATCCTCGGCGAGATACACGGCGCCCATGCCGCCGCGGCCGAGCTCGCGCTGCACGGCGTAGCGGCCGGCGAGCGCGCCCTGCAGTCGCTCGAGAATGGCGTCGGTCATGGGAGTGTCGCGCGAAGGGGGAGAGGCAGAAGTTCTCGCCAGTCGCCGCGAAGCGGAAGGGCGTCCGCCGCCGGCCAGTCACACCCGCCCGCGCCTGCCGGAGTGCGATTGGGGGGCGCCGGTCCAGCGGCGCCCCCCAATCGTCTATCGAAATCCGGAATCGATTTCCGGGATCGAACTCCGGATTCCTCGTCCGCGATCGTGCGCTACTTCTTGATCTTGTGCGCGTAGTCGAGCGCCGACTTGTACGGCCGGTCGCCGTATCCGGTGTAGATCTGCCGCGGACGGGCGATCTTCTGCTCCTTGTCCGCCAGCATCTCCTCCCACTGGGCCATCCAGCCGGCCGTGCGCGCGATGGCGAACAGCACGGTGAAGTAATCCGTCGGGAAGTGCAGGGCCCGATAGATGAGGCCCGTGTAGAAATCCACGTTCGGGTACAGCTTGCGCTTGATGAAGTACTCGTCGCTGAGCGCGATCCGCTCGAGCTCGACGGCGATCTCCATGTCCTTGCTCATGCCGGTGATCTTGAGCACCTGGTCGCACAGCGACTTCACGATCTTGGCGCGCGGGTCGTAGCTCTTGTAGACGCGGTGGCCAAAGCCCATCAGGCGCGACTCGCCCTTGCCGCTCTTCACGGCGTCGATGAACGCGGGGATGTGGCTCGGGTGACCGATCTCCTCGAGCATGCGCAGCACCGCCTCATTCGCGCCGCCGTGGAGCGGGCCGTAGAGGGCGTTGATGCCGGCGGAGACGGCCGAGTACGGGTCGACGTGCGACGACCCGACCGCGCGCACGGCGCTGGTCGAGCAGTTCTGCTCGTGGTCGGCATGCAGGATGAAGAGCACGTCGATGGCGCGCGCGAAGACGGGGTTCGCCTCGTACTTCGGTTCCGACATGCGCGCGATCATCGAGAGGAAGTTCTCGGTGTACGGCAGCGAGTTGTCAGGGTAGACGAGCGGCAGCCCCTTCACGTGGCGGTAGGCGAACGCCGCAATCGTCGGCATCTTCGCCAGCAGGCGCACGAAGGCGATGTTGCGCTCCACCGGGTCATGGATCGCCTTCGCCGTCGGATAGAACGACGAGAGCGCCGAGACACCGGCGGCGAGCATCGACATAGGATGCGCGTCGTAGCGGAACCCCTGCAGGAACTGCTTGATGTTCTCATGCACGTACGTGTGGTACGTGATGTCCTCCACCCACTTGTCGTACTCGGCTTGCGTCGGCAGCTCGCCGTGACGCAGCAGCCAAGCGACCTCGAGGAACGACGCCTTCTCGGCGAGCTGCTCGATCGGGTAGCCGCGATAGCGCAGGATGCCCTTGTCGCCATCGATGAAGGTGATCGCCGACCGGCACGACGCGGTGTTCATGAACGCCGGATCGTAGCCCATGATGCCAAAGTCGTCGGGCTTGACCTTGATCTGCTTCAGGTCGGCGGTGCGAATGGTCTCATCCGTGATCGGGGCGTAGTACACCTTTCCGGTGCGCGAGTCCTTGATCTCGAGATGGTCTCCAGCGGGCGGCCCCTTGGCCGCATCGGTCGTACCAGACATGGTCGTCTACCAGAACCCGAGTGGGAGTCCGCGTCGCACCGCCTGGCGCAGGCGCGTCCTCAGTCAGAGATGTGGGGATGCCGTGCGGCCTCCCCGGCGAACACCAGCCGACGCGCGCTGACCGCGCGTGATACAACAAGCTACTGCATTGTCGCACAATGCCGTATGATGAACGGCGCGCACACGCAAAACGTTACGAGAATTGGCGGCGTTTCGTAGGCGCGACTTACCTGACATGCCCATCCTCAATCCGGCTGACATCCCGCCCCTCGATCTGCTGAGGCTCACCCTCGTCGCCCTCGCTGCGGCGGGGGGCGGTGTGGTCAACGCGATCGCCGGCGGCGGGACGCTCCTGACCTTCCCGGCGCTGATTGGGCTCGGCGTGCCCCCGTTGATCGCGAACGCCACGAGCACCGTGGCCCTCTGGCCGGGGACGCTGACCAGTTTCTGGGGCTACCGGGACGCCCTGAGCGGGGCGCGCGCCTGGACGGTCCGCTGGGCGCTCCCCAGCCTGCTGGGCGGGATCACCGGCGCCGTCCTCCTTCTCTGGACACCGGAGCGGAAATTCGCTGACAGCGTGCCGTGGCTCATCTGGGGCGCGACCTTGCTGTTCATGATGCAGGCGCCGCTGATGCGCTGGGTTGTGGGGCACGCCGCCGCGATTCCCGACGGCGCGGAACTGCCGCCACCGCGCACCGGATTCCTTGTGTACCAGTTCCTCGTCGCGATCTACGGCGGCTACTTCGGCGCCGGCGCGGGCATCCTGATGCTCGCGGCCCTGGGGATGATGGGGCTCACGAACATCCACACGATGAACGGCCTCAAGAACTGGGGCGGGCTGAACATCAACATTGTCGCCGTGCTGATCTTCGCGGTGAGCGGCATCGTGAGCTGGCCGATCGCGCTCACGATGGCCATCGGCGCGGCGGTGGGGGGGATGCTCGGCGCGCGGATGGCCCAGCGCGTGGGACAGCACTGGGTGCGCCGCGCGATCATCGCCATCGGGGTGCTCGCGGGGGCGTGGACGCTGTACCAGTAGAGAGAGACAACAGAGAGACAACAGAAAAACAACAGAGAGACAACAGAAGACGGCGGCCGTCACTGTTGTCTCTCTGTTGTCTCTCTGTTGTCTCTCCGCCGTTACGGCTTCGTCCGCTTCCCCCACGTCGGCGGCGGCGGCTCCTTCAGCGCCCGCTGCACCGGCTTGGCCGCCAGCAGGCGCAGCGCCTCCTGCACCGCGCGCTCGAGCTGCGGGTCGCGCCCGGCCGCGATGTCCTTGGGCCAGTTCTCCACGTCAATGTCGGGAGCGGTGCCAACGTTCTCCGAGTCCCACTGGTTGTCGCGGCGGAAGAAGCCGCCGCGCGGCGCGATCATCGAGCCACCGTCAATGAACCCAGGCGTGTCGGCGGTGTGCACCAGGCCGCCCCACGTGCGCTTGCCGACCAGCGGGCCAATCTTGCGGTGCTTGAACATCCACGGCATCAGGTCGCCGCCCGAGCCGGCCTGCTCGTTGATGATCATCACCTTCGGCCCCCAGATCCCCGCCGCCGGGCTGGTGAACGGCACGCGGTCGCCGGCCACGTTGTTGAAGTAGCCGTCGAAGTCGCGCTGGAGCACGTCGATGATATAGTCGGCCGCGGAGCCGCCGCCGTTGAAGCGCTCGTCGATGATGGCGCCCTGGCGATCCTGCTGCGCGAAGTAGTAGCGGTTGAAGCTCGTGTAGCCTGGCTGGCCCGTATTCGGCAGGTGCACGTACGCCAGCTTCCCGCTCGACAGCGAGTCCACCACCCGGCGGTTGTGCTCCACCCACGCGCGCGAGCGCAGCCCCTGATCGCTGCCCACGGGGATCACCGTCACCTTCCGCGCCCCCTCCGCCACGGGCTTGTCGTTGAGCAGCAGGACGGTCTGCCGATTGGCCGTGCCGTCGAGCAGGCGGTGGAGGTTGTCGGGCGCGCGCAATTCCTCGCCGTTGACGGCGATGAGGTAGTCGCCAACGCGCGCGTCAAGCCCCGGCACCGCGAGCGGGGCGCGAAGCTCCGTGTTCCAGCTCTCGTTGTCGTAGATGCGCGTGATCCTGTAGCGCCCCTGGTCAACCACGAAGTCGGCGCCCAGCTGGCCACCGGTCGGCGTCGGCACCGCGGGCATATCGCCACCACGCACGTAGGAATGGCCAATGGCGATCTCCGCCCCCATCTGGTCGAGCAGGTAATTCAAGTCGGCGCGGTGGTTCACGAACGGGAGCATCACGCCGTACATCGTGCGCATCTTCGGCCAGTCCGCGCCGTGCATGTTCGGCACGTACAGGTAGTCGCGCTGATTGCGCCACCCTTCATTGAAGATCTGTTGGAACTCCTGCTTCGGGTCGATCCACGCGCGAAGTGACGCGTTGAGCCGCCCCGCCCCTGTCTGCGGCGGCGCGCCAGTGGCATCCACGATGAAGAGCGACGGCCCCGCCGGTGCTGCGCCGGCCCCCGGCGGACCGCCAAATCCGCCGCCCGTGCGGTACAGCAGCTTGCGTCCATCGTGGGAGACATCAAATCCGGCGATGCCGGTCACGAACACCGTCGCCCGCCGGTCACGCAGTTGGTAGCGGTGCAGCGTGTTGCCGCCGCCGCCCGAGCCCGTTCCCGTTGCGGGCACGGCTTCGCTGAGAAAGACCGTGCCGGCGGCTCCCGCCTCAAGCTTGATGTACGGACGGTTTGCGACTCCCGGCACGCTGACGATGCGTGATGACAGTCCGTCGAAGTCAATCGTGACGGAGGCGGCGGGGCGTGCGGCCGCACCGCCGGCCGGCGTGGTGGCCGCGCCCGGCTCCGCCGCGGCACCCTCGGCCGCCCGGGCTGGCCGAGTTGGGGCGGCGGCGGGCGACCCTGCTTCTTCGTCGCTCTCTGGCAGCAGCGGCGTCGGCTCGCCCTTCGCAAGAATCGCGAAGTACAGACCGTACGTCGGCTCGATTGGGTAGTGGGTCATGTCGAGCCATTGGGACTTCAGGCCGAAATCGGTGCTCGCCAGAAACCAGAGGTACTTGCCGCTGGCGTCCCACGCCGGGAACAGCGCGTCCGACATCCCGTCGGTCACCGCCTTGGCGACACCCGTCTCGACGTTCACCGCCACGATCTCGCGGTACAGCGAGTTGCGGTGCCGCACGTACGCGATCCACTTGGAATCGGGGCTCCAGACGGGGTTCATCGTGCGCTGGGGCACCATCCACGGATCGTCGCCCACGACCTTCGCCTGGCCACTCGCGACATCGAGCACCCAGAGCTTCAAATCAGTGTCGGTGTAGAGGATTCGCTTGCCGTCCGGCGACCAGGCCGGCGTGTAGTACTGCTTGTGGTTCGGGAGCGTGATCTCGCGCGGCGGCGTGAGGCCGTCGGCCGACTCGATGTACAGCTTGTACTCGCCGCTGCGGTCGCTGAAATACGAGATGAACTTGCCGTCAGGGCTCCACGCAGGGTTCTTCTCGGCCGAGCCGCTCGACGGCGCGAGGTTGCGGACGTCGCCCTTCTCCGCAGGGATCGTGAACACTTCGCCGCGCGCTTCGACCAGCGCGCGCCGTCCGGTCGGGCTCAGCGCCAGGTTTGCGATGCGCGCGCTCACGTCCTTCCACCCCGGCATCATCCACGGGAAGTCGCCCGCCGCGGAGATGGGCACGCGCCGGTGCTTGCCGGTCTTGGCGTCAAGTTCGTTGATGTACCCCGCCTGCTCGAACACCACCACGCCTGCGCCGGCGTCGAGGGTCTTCACATCGAAATCGGAGAAGTCGGTGACCTGCGCCAGCTTCTTCACCTTGGTGTCGTACGACCAGATGTTCGCCACGCCGTCGCGGTCGGAGATGAAGTACACCACGTCGCCGATCCACGCCGGCTCCATATCCTTGGAGTCGGTCCACGGCGGCGTCTCGACATCAAGTGTCTTCAGGTCGGCGATCCAGATGGGGCGGTTCTGGCCGCCGCGATAGTTGCGGCGCTCTTCATCCCAGCTGTTGTTCATGCGATACGCGATGCGCTTTCCATCCGGCGCGATACGACCCTGGTAGCCGCGGTAGATGTTCAGGTAGCTCTCCGGGCCGCCTCCCACCGGCACGGTGAAGAACTTGGGCGCGGCCGACGGTCCAAACGTCTCGCGGCTCGAGCTGAAGAGCACCGCCTTGCCGTCAGGCGTCCATCCCTGCACGAGGTCAGGCGACGCGTGCCAGGTGAGCCGCGTGGGCGTGCCGCCCTCGACCGGCACCACGTACACATCGGTGTTCCCGCCGTATTCGGCGCTGAAGGCGACCAGCGCGCCATCAGGCGAGAGCTTGGGATGCTGGGTTTCTCCTTGAAAGCTCGTGAGGCGACGGGCGGCGCCGCCGGCGCGTTCCACGACCCAGATGTTCTGCGCGTACGCGAAGGCGATGTGCTTGGCGCTCACCGAGGGCGAGCGCAGCAGGCGGGTCTGCGCCGGAAGCACCGCGGCGACACAAAGGCCCGCGAGGAGCCACCAGAGGGAAAGGCGTAGTCGTGACATAAGGGAGAGACTCATGAGAAGGGTGGAACTCACAGGCCGAAACCGGCACGGCGCCGATGTTGCGGCGCCGCACCGGTGACACGCTCGGGTGCGACCGACGAGCCCTACGGCGCGATCTGGTGTGTCGCCTCCGCCACCCCGCCGCGCGTGCTCAGGTAGCGTACGGTCAGCTTCTTCGCCGCCTCGGTGGCGCCGGCCTTCACCCGCAGGGTGATGGCCTTGGTCTCATTGCCGCCGAGCCAGAACTCCGGCACCCGGCCGATGACCGCAGTCCCCGGCGCCTCGCCGCGCACCATGATCATGTCCGGACGCACGATCTTCACGCGCTTGGCCATGTCCAGCGCCGTCGGCATCCGTCCGTTGTTGCGCAGCGTGACGGTGAGCTCGTGCGTCGCCGAGTCGGCCACGACAGGTGCGCCGCGCCGCGCCGCCTTGAGCGGCTTGGCCGGCGCCGATGCGACACTCACGATCTCGACGCTGGGCAGGGACATCGCCAGGTACAGGTTGAACATCGCCTGGTTGCGCGCCCACTTCTCCAGCCACTCGGGGGGCGCGTTCTGCGACCAGAACTTGGGATTGAAGCCGCCCATCTCCACTTCACCAAGCGCGCCCCCGGCGTTGAACTTGGTCCACGGCTTGAAGCACTTGCCGCCGTAGTCCTCGTCGCAGAAGCGCAGCACTTCATACTCGTCAATGCGGCCGTCGTTGTTGTAGTCCTTCTCGCGCCCGCCGTTCCAGAGTTCGTCGCCGTACCAGATGACGCCGTACTGGAAGTAGCCGAAGTCGGGCCCGTGCCCGAACAGCGGCGAGGGACGCGCCGAGTCGCCGGTGAACGGGTTCACCGGAATGCGCGTGTTGTAGACGCGGTATACGTCACCCGCCCACGGATACCCGGTCTTGGCCTTCCCCACGGAGTCGAAGTGCTGGTAGAGCTTGAGGTCGGCCGGGTACATGCACTCCGTTTCCTCACAGGTCGACGGCGCGCGCAGCATCATCGGCACGACGGTATCCATGGAATTGGCGACGCCGACGTTCGGATGCGACAGCAGAAAGAGCACCACCGCACGCGTCTCGGTTTCGGAGAGCGGGAACTCGCCGGCGCCCATCTGCGTCCAGCCGCGCCCGGTCGCCTCGCGCATCGGACGCCAGTTCTCCGGGTAGTTGCGGTGCAGGTCGAGTCCACCAATGCCGTCCTCGTTCACGCGGCCGTCGCCATCGTTGTCGACGCCCTCGGCCATCAGCAGGTAGTCGCCGCGCCCGGGCCCCACGCGGCGCATCAGCCGGCCGCTCTTGTCCAGGGTGTCGACCACGGCATCGCCCTTCCCTGGCCCGACGTACTTGCGCATTTGCATGATGAAACCGTCACCGTCGAGGTCCTCGGGCGGATCTTCGTCGAGCAGGCC